>Ga0206949_1034_pt1 | contig 50154 bp, 40 predicted proteins | sample Alteio_BWOrgHeat_40_FD_153240 | JGI IMG/M metagenome (GOLD analysis project Ga0206949, IMG submission 153240) | Enriched cells from forest soil in Barre Woods Harvard Forest LTER site, Petersham, Massachusetts, United States -... | ecosystem: Environmental > Terrestrial > Soil > Temperate forest >...
CCATTCAGCGCCGACAAAGGTTTTTTCGGATGCAGACATTTCAGCAAAACAAATGAGCTGTTGATGAAACAGGGATTGGATGTGATCGACTGGGATCCATCCGCCTGACCGCTGAACAGAAATTATCATGCACGATCAAGTAATAAGAAATGCAGGAAACGAACAATAAAAAAAATTTCAACTCCCCTTTAGGGATCGGGGGCGTTCTATTCCGCATCTGCGCATTGTGGGCATTGCTTTTATTTGCAGCTACATTGCTCGTTGCCATACTGTTTTATTCCGCCTGCTTTTTTTTAGACGACCCTGCAAAAGCTAAATGGCACAGGAAGGTATCAAGAGTATGGATGACCGTTTACCTTAACCTGATCGGCTGCCCGCTTACCGTTCGCGGTAAAGAAAATTTCATTGATGACACCAACTATATTGTTGTCTGCAATCATAACAGCCTCATGGATGTTCCGGTTAGTACGCCTTTTATGCCGAGGGCGAATAAAACGATCGCTAAAAAAAGTTTTGCAAAAGTTCCCGTGTTCGGATGGGTGTATCAATTCGGCAGCGTACTCGTTGACCGCAACAGCGATGCGAGCAGGAGAAAAAGTTATGAGGAAATGAAACACATGCTGCGCATCGGGCTCGATATGGTTATCTATCCCGAAGGAACACGCAACCGTACAAACGATCCATTGAAAAAATTTTATGGCGGTGCATTCAGGTTGGCAGCAGATACGGGCAAACCCATTATTCCGGCAGTTTTATTTCACACAAAAAAAGTGTTGCCCGCCAACCGTTTTTTTTATTTCAGGCCGCATAAACTGGAGATGCATTTTTTGCCCGCCGTTGCATCAACCAATATTTCAGCAGAAGAATTAAAGAATAAGATCTTTACAATAATGTGGGATTATTATTCATCACACGATCATCAGTAACTGGAGAATGTGCGGCTGCGGTTGATCTTCAGGTCGCGCAGGATACCTGACTTGGGGCTGAATGTTATATTGAACGACCGCGTCAAACCGATCGGTGACACATTGATAGATAGTTGCCAGCAATGCATCTCCCTTGAAATAAATGTACTCAGTTGTGTTACGCTCCCACTCGAAAAATCATAGTAACCGGTTGCGCCTACTTTCCATTTTGGCGTAAGGCTGAAATCGCCGTTAAAACTTACAGTAGATGATGTCTGTGTTTCAAACCCGCTGAAATCTGTCCTTAGTACACGCGTAAAATTGAATGAATAAGAAAGGCTCAATGTCCATGGAATATTAAAGTCTGTAAACTCCGCCGGGTTGGCGCGCGCATACTGAAGCTGCCGCTGCTGTTCCTCCGGTGTCATAAAAGGATCGGCCGGTATCTGTCTTGTCTTATCATCTTTTCCATCTTTCGATTTACTGCTGAATGAAGTTGATACGGCGAGGTTGCCCCCTGTAATTCTTCCCACTTTAAAATGAGTGGGATCCCACAATATTTTATTGACGCGGAAACCCGTTTTATCAACATCATACGGATCAAGTGTGGTGGATGCGGTGATGTTGACCTTGTCAAACAAAGTACTCCGTGCATAAATAGAGAATACACCCAACTGAAAACTATCGGCCAGAAAATTATATGAAGAATTGAACCCGAAACCATCTAATAATTTTATCTTCTTGCCTTTTGATTTTGCCGTGGTATCCGTTTTATCTTTTACACGCATCTCCAGTAAATTATCAATTCCAAAACCAATACCGCCAAAAGCGCCTTCAGAAAAAGCGCCAATGATGCCGCCGTCGAATTTTGAATACCGTACCGTATGGCCAAGCGTATCTACTTTTACTGTATAAAAATCTTTCGCCTGAAAATCCGGATGGTAACTGATCGTAACGGTTGGGCGCACTTCATGCCGTATCGCTATGATAGAACTGCTCGGCGGAAAACGGTAGGTACCAAACAATCTTGTACTCAAGCCCAAACCAAAGCTCATTTGCCGTGCAGTATAAAAACCTTTTTGTGTGGAAGTGTCAACTTTCACTTTTGTATCGTCCCAGGTTTTGGTGCTTTTTTGCCCATACCAGCGTTCATCATACGAAACACTTGGCGAAACAGTAACTGCGCCAAGCGGCGGTAATGACAAAGTGATAGGGATACTATGTTGTGCGCCCCACTGCAATGTATCCATCAGGCGTTTAAAACTAAATGCACTATCGTAAAAAGATAACTGGTTCTGAAAATTACCACTGTAACCAACACCGATCTTTTCATACCATTTGCCGGAGCCAACCTGATCTTTTTTCTGGAAAGGGTAGATCGTGTTCACGTTAAAATTTCCGGTCGGTAAATTCAGGTTCACCAAACGCGTTTCACTGTTCTGGTTATGGTTGATATTTAAAGAGAGGTTGTATTTGCCTCTCCAGTCTTTGGAGTAATTGATCGATGAGCTGATCTGGTTCTGGAAATTAACAAAAGGGTTATTGAGCACATATTGATTGAATTTGGTACTGCCGAAATTTACGTTCGCCGAAAAATTGGTTCCGGGCCGCGCGCGGTTATCGCGGCTATGGCTCCAGTTGATCATGTATGATTGGGAAGAAGTAAATTCTTCTTTTGAGAAAGCGCCATGGTTAAGCGCTTCTGTATTTTGGAAAGTGATATTTACATTACCTGTGTATTTATACCGCATGAGATATTTCGAACTCAGGTTCAGGTTCCATCCGCCATAAGAATACAGGTCGGCGCGCGCAGTGGCATCCATATGGTCGCCGAATACCTTGTAATAACCAAGGCCTGTCAATCCCAATCCATAATCTTCACTCGAAGTAAATGACGGCAGCAACACACCCGAGTGCCGCGCAGGATTCAATGGGAACAGGCCGAACGGAAGAAAGATCATGGGTATGGGAACAGATTCGATCTCCGGATATACCCTTCCCGTTACACCCAGTTTGTTATTGATGATCTTCATCCTTCTCGCACGAAATGCGAAGTGCGGCGTATCAAGGTTACAGGTTGTGAAGCGCGCATTCTTTGCAAAGAATTCGTTGTCATTTATTTTTTTCAGGTATTGTGCATTCACAAAGATCTCTCCCTGTTGCAGAAATGTATTTTTGGTTAATGCCCTGTGCGTTTTAAGATTATAATGAATTGAATCGCTCACCGTTTTAATATCATCCTGTGTGATCTGCGGCTTACTCATCAGGCTGCCGGTAGTATCTACATCGCCATAAGCAGTTAACGTTTCCGTTCCCTGGTTATAATAGATAGTGCCTGCATCTACTTTTATGTCTTTGTAGTCGGTATGCGCTTTGCCATACAGGTACATTTCTTTGCTCGACATGATCAATACACCCGAATCGTCTGCATGGTATTTAATGATGGCATCAACAGAATCTTTTGACATGATCACGGTATCAACTTTGATCGTTACCGAATCATTTATTTTTTTGCCGGCAGAAGAATCGGCTGCAATGTTTTTTTGCGGGGCGGGAACGGGTGCGTTTTTTTGTTTTTTATTTTTTTTTGCGGGAACCGTATCGATGTATGTTATAAAAGACCCAAAATCTTTTTTGTTATGCGTTTCCGCGCGTACACAAAATGTTAATATGAGCAAATATGCAGCTGCAATTACACTCAGGGATGTTTTTACGCTAAATTTGTAGAGTTTAGGCATATTTACAGGAGCAAAAATAGGGTCTTGTGTGTGTAAATTCTATTCTGAATAAAATCCTTTAACGAAATGATATGATGGAAAGAAAATATGCTGCTTTGTTTTTGTTAAGCTTTGGCTGGGCAGTTCTTTCATCGTTTGCTGCAGACCCCGGAAAACCTTACCAGAAACAGGCATTGCGAAAGATCATTATCGATCCCGGCCATGGTGGTTCCGACCTTGGCGCACATGGCCAGTATTCGTATGAAAAAGATATTGCATTGGCCATCTCGCTCAAACTCGACTCCATGTTGCATGAGCAGATGCCTGATGTAGAAACTTATATGACGAGAAGAACGGATGTATTTAATCCGGTTACGGAAAAAGCGGAAATTGCCAACCGCGAAAAAGGCGACCTCTTTGTTTGCATACATGTAAATGATGGCGGCGGCCCTGAGAAACACAAAGAGTTTATCGGTTACAAAGAAGAAACGCATTACAAGGGTAAAGGAAAAAACAAAAAACCTTATACGGTTAAGGTAAAAGATTACCGGACATGGACCACGCCCAATCCCGCAAAAGGAACGGAAACTTTTATTTTCGGAGTGAACGAAGTGAATGCGGCTAAAGATTATATGAAAGACAATGAGGACATGTACCTCGATAGTGTATCGGCCAAAGAGTTAAAAGATTTCAATCCATCGGATCCTGCCAAGATGATGATCATTAACATGCGGCAGCAGACATATTTTGCCCGCAGCACCAATCTTGCACTTACGATAGAAGAAGAGTTTCAGAAAGTGGGCCGCATTAGCCGTGAAGCCAAACAGCGGCAGAAAAGAATATGGGTTTTGCAGGCTGTGGCCATGCCGGCGGTGCTGATAGAAACAGGTTTTATTACCAATCCCGAGGAAGAAGATTACCTGAACAGCCAGGAAGGCCAGCAACAGATCTGTGATGTATTGGTGAAGGCATTGAAACGGTATAAGTTTTCTTTAGAAAAACAGCAATCCAATACCGCAACCAGATAAGCGATCCGATGGTGGAAAAGTCAGTGCAATAATTGGCATAACTTTTTAGCCAGCCTTTCTCTCAACCCTATCCATCACAGGAAGAAACCTTAGATTTGTAACCTATGAAGATATCGAACGAAACGAAGGTTGGAGCATTAACCGCCATCGCCATCACGTTATTGATCCTGGGCTTTAACTTTTTGAAAGGGAAAACCTTATTCAAAACCGGCAATTTCCTGTATGCCAAATACACCGATACCAAGGGCATCATGGTATCCAATCCTGTTTTTATCAATGGCTACCAGGTGGGTTCTGTTTCAGAGATCGAGGATGCAGATAAAAACCTTTCTTCTATAGTGGTGGGTATCAAATTAAAGGACAATTATAATATCGCTGTCAATTCTGTTGCAACGATCAAAGAAAATCCGTTGGGTTCGGCGAGCATGGTGATCACGCTGGGTAATGGCAATGCTTATTTAAAAAGCGGCGATACATTGCAAACCGCCGCCACAGCAGGTTTACTGGGCGATGTGATGAATAAACTCGGCCCTGTAACCGATCGGGTAAAAACAACGTTACATTCATTAGACAGTGTGCTGAAAAATATCAACAGCATCTTTGACCCGAATACAAAGAATAATATGCAGCAGGTGATCGCCAATATCAACAGAACCACAGCAAGCCTGGCAGTTTCATCCGCATCGATACAGGCAATGCTGAATGAGCAGTCGGGCGCTATCACCGCCTCAATGAATAATGTGGCGAGCTTTACCAAAAACCTTTCCGATAATAACCAGAAAGTAACCAACACACTTGCCAACCTGGAAAAAACAACCGATAATTTTTCAAAAGCAGATATCAATGGAAGTATTGAGAGGTTAAAAGCAACCATCGACAATTTTAATTCAATACTCAGCAAGGTAAGTTCAAAGGATGGCACGCTCGGTTTGCTGATGAATGATAAAACACTTTATACTAATCTTACCAATACCGTACGCAGCGCAAATATATTGCTGGATGACCTGAGAACACATCCGAAGCGCTATGTGAACATTTCTGTTTTCGGGAAGAAAGAAAAAGGCGGTGCACTGACTGCGCCGCTTCCGATAGATACTACGCAGAAATAATGCTGATGTTTGCAAAACGAGTTACATATTTATTGATGCTGTTAAGTATCGCCTTTGCAGCGGATGCGCAACGCCCTGCGCCCGATACGGGCAAAGCGGAAGGAAAAGTATTACAGATCATTTCAGCCGACAGGGGTAACCTGCTTACCGTAGATTCCTTACACAAATACACATCGTTTGCAGGTAAAGTGCATGTATTGCAGGAGAAAACACATTTTTATGCAGACAGTGTGATCATCAATGAGATCGATAATTCACTGGAAGCTTTTGGCAATATACATATCAACGATGCAGACAGCATTCATACTTACTCGCAGTACCTGAAATATCTGGGGAAAGAAAAAAAAGCGTTCCTTAAAAAACATGTCCGCTTAACAGACGGCAAAGGCGAATTGACAACGGAAGAACTGGAATATGATGTTACACAAAAGATCGGCACCTATTTAAACAACGGAAAACTCGTAAACAAGAAAACCGTATTAACGAGTAAGGAAGGCTATTATTACGGCGATACCAAGGATGTTTATTTTAAACAGAAAGTAATATTGATCGACCCTGATTACAAAGTGCTGACCGATACGCTGGAATACAATACAACCACAGAGATCGCCACATTCATCTCTCCTACTATTATTTACAGCGACAGCGGAAGACGCACTATCAAAACAAGACAGGGTTATTTTGATATGAAAAATAAAAAAGGCATCCTGAATAAAAGATCTGTAGTGGAAGACAGCGCTTCAACATTTACCGCGGATGATATGGCGGTTGATGACAGCACCAAACTCGGCGAATTCAGGGGCAACGCGGTTTACAGAGGAAAAGATACGGCAAAAGGTTTTGACCTCATCGCCAATAATATCAAAACAAACCGCAAGAAAGATATTTTACTCGCAACAGAAAAACCGATACTGATCATCAAGCAGGGAAAAGATTCTGTATTCGTTTCTGCAGATACTTTGTACACAGCGCGTTTAACTGACCTGATGAAAACAAGAAAAGTTCCTGTTGTACGCGACTCGGGTTCGGCGAGACAACAACCGATCGATACAACCAGTCAGTCAGACAGCAGTAACAATAAATACTTTGAAGCATACTACAATGTAAAAATATATTCCGATTCACTGCAGGCAAAGGGCGACAGCCTGTTCTATTCATTGCAGGATTCTGTTTTCCGTTTGTTTCATCACCCGATCGTTTGGGCAAAAGAGAACCAGGTTACGGGTGATACCATTTATGTGTACACGAAAAATAAAAAACCCGAACGCATGTATGTTTTTGAAAATGCGATGGCGGTTAGCCAGGTAGACAGTACCCAATATTTTAACCAGGTGAAAGGGAGAACGATCAATGCATGGTTTGAAGACGGGAAGATCAATTACATGCGGGTGAGAGGAAATGTAGAAAAAGTATATTATGGCCAGGATGAACAGAAACGTTTTATTAGTGTAGATAAATCAACTGCCGATCTGATGAATATTATTTTTGGAGATGGCAAACTGCAACGCATCTCTTTTATCAATAACCTTGATGGCACTACGTATCCTATGCACCAGGTAGACCACAATGATCTCAGGATCCGCGGTTTTCAATGGCTCGATCCGGTGAGGCCGAAAAGTAAGTTTGATATTTTAGGTAATTGATAAAATGCAACAACGTTAGCCACAATTTTCACTGCCTATACTGCGCCTCCGCGCCTTTGCGTGCAATTTTTTCTCGCAAAGGCGCGGAGGCGCAGTTTTGATTTTTGCATTTTCAAACTGGTACAATGTTAGTTCTGTAACAACCTTCCTTTCAGTTTATGTTTTCTTGGATGTTCAACAGTGGATTTTTTATGAAAGTCGTTACTGATCACGCTTATGTTTCCATCAACTTCGAGCATAGCGAGGTCAACATCTTTAATATCTTTTGCGCCATGTTCGCGAACGGCGGCCTCGAGCTCTTCAGTGGTAATTTCTGCTTTGGCGCAATTGAGAATATCAACCTGTCCTTTATAGATCAGCTTAACTGAACTTCCCTGAACCCAGTTACTCAGCCTTTTGCTTTTATACAATAATCTTTTCAACGTATAATTGGCGGCAAATAAAGCAGTGGCAGCGATCAATCCACCCTGCAAAGAAGTGTCGGGCCCAACCATTGCATTCTGAACGGCATTGCTGATCAACAAAATAAATACCAGGTCGATCACCGATAACTGCGCCAGTTCTTTTTTACCGAAGATCCGGATGGCGATGATCATAAAAAAATAAACGGCGAGAGCGCGTATAATGATCTCAACATATTGGTTATGTATAAAAGGCAGGCTGATCTGTAAAAGGCTCATAGTAATTGTTTGTTTACAAATCTAATATATTCATTTTTTACCCCAAGCCCTAAAGGGCTTTAACTCTCCTTCAGAGGCGGGTGAAAAGATATTTTGCACGCAAAGGCGCGGAGGCGCAGTGTTTAAGGCATTCTGATCTTTAATTTCCTGAAAAAATCTGCTTCACTTATTTCACGAACAGCGCCCGGCTTAAGATCATCCAGCACAATATCTTCAATAGCAATACGGATCAAACGCCTGCAGCGATGATGCACTGCAGCAACCATCTTACGCACCTGGTGAAATTTTCCTTCGGTTAAAGTAATGTGCAGCCAGGTGGATGGAACATCTTCCCTCAATTCATATCCTGATGAAAACAGATCTGCGGGTTTCTCTACGATCGTTACTTCACACGGAGTAGTTGTATAATCGCCGCCACCTTTTACACGGATATTTATTCCTTCTTTTAATTGCTGCAGGCTTTCTTCTGTTACTTTATTTTTTACCTGTACAAGATAGGTTCGCGTATGCGGAACTTCTCCCTGAAATAATAAGCGCGTTATTTTTTTATTTGTTGTAAGCAATAACAAACCCTCAGAGTTATTATCGAGCCTGCCGATCGCATGCGTTCCTTCCGGAAAATCAAATGCCAGGTCGTCGAGTAAACCCACATCATGCGTACTGATGAACTGGGATACCATATTGTATGGCTTGTTGAGGATAAAATACCTGTGTGCAGTCACGAAATAAAACTAATCAAAAATAAATAGTATCTCAGTTTGATAATTTTAGTATGGCCTTATGTATAGTTACCGCGCCTCTGCGCCTTTGCGTGAAAAAATTGCACGCAAAGGCGCAGAGGCGCGGTTTTGACCTGTTTTAAATTTTCAAACTGAGATGCTGCAAAAAATAAAAGCCGGTGACATATCATCATGTCACCGGCTTTTTAATGCTTACGAAATAATGTTTTTCTATCTCACTTTTATCAGCTGAACCACTTTGCGTTTGGTTCCCTGTATCATTTCTGCATAATAGGTTCCGCTTGCATAGTTATGGCCGATCTGTATCGTGCTGTTGGCGCCGATCTCGGATCTGGCATCTACTACCCTTCCTCTTCCATCCATTACGCGCATACTTACCGGTGTTGCATATTTACTTTCGATCTTCAATGTAAAGTAAGTAGTGCTTGGATTTGGTGATACGGTTACTTTCAGATCCTCATCAGTTGTTGCTGTTTCATTCTCCAGCGTTGTTGCCTGTGTGATCGTTGTATTGTTCAGAACCGGCACCGGCGATGAGCTGCAATCAAAACTGTTCCACACCACATTTTTTCCGTTGCCGTCAACTTCTTCAGCAATGTATAAACCTGTCATGTAAACATAATTGGTTCCCTGTCCGTAATACCTGTCATCATCATCATCTACATCGCAATCACCAAAGCCGTTTCCGTAATCGCCGTATCGGTAACCGCCGGTAACTTTCAATTTACCATTCGGTACATAAATGTTGGCAGTAACTTTTGTATCGCCTCCATTTACGGTAAATTTCTCCAGGTCTGGTTTATTGTCGCCCATGTAGAAAGTTACATTGTTGTTATCAGGATTGATGTACACCTGGCTGCCGATCGTTACACTGCTGCTCACCATCACTTTTGTATCCTGTGAAAAGCGAACATAGCTGTAGCCATAACGCGGTCCCTTTACCACCTGCAATACATCAATATTCAATGTACCGGAAGTAAATGTTACCTGTGCACCCTGTTCAACACGGATGGTACCGAATGTATTACCGGTAAGCGTTGTACGCGATCCTTTATGCAGTGTGATGTTTTTATAATTACCGCTTACGGTTGATACACTGTTCTGCGCCACATCTTTATTAGGCAAGCCATTTGTGTTTACAGTATTCAGCAACATCGTTGGCAACGTGATACCTGTAGCCGCACTGTATATCGGATTGGCAATTGTGATGTTGGAACCATTCTTATCGATATTTTTTGCTTTTACAAATGACCCCGGAGAAGCAACTGAATTGCCTTTTCCAAGATCAACCTCACCCTTTGCTCCTGTTACACCGATACTTCCGGTGGCAACAATATTGTTCTCGCCAAAATTGATCTCATCAAAAGCAAGTATCGTATAACTGCTCACGAGATTCTGTTTCTGGAAATTATAACTCGCCGGCGCACTCGTACAGCCGTTAACCGTTACAGTTACCTGGTAAATACCATCACCATTGGATTGGCCCAGGCCGATCTGCTGTGTATTCGCAACGGTGCTGGTACCCGATGTCCATTTATACGTTGCACCCGTTCCTGCTGCGCTTGCAGATAAAGTAAGTTGATTACAGAATGCATCAGCATTGCCTGCAGTGATTGTAACAGCAGGTAATGCACTGATGGTAACAGTTGTGGTTCCGGTACTGGTATTGCCTTTGCCATCAGTTACTGTCCAGTGGATCGTTGATACGCCAATACTGAATAAACCACTTGCATTATTACCTGTTCCGCTTCTTGTTGTGGCTCCTGTTATTGTGTAAGAAACAGAAACAGTTCCGCAATTATCTGTAGCAACCAATACAGGTATGGTATAATTGCCTGCAACATTTGTACAGAATACCTGGTTAGGCACTGCGGTAATAACCGGCGCAGTATTGTCTTTCACCGTTACAACAGCTGTTGTGCTGCTGCTGTTGCCGCTTGCATCGGTAACAGTTAACGTAACTGTATTCGCGCCAATATTTGAACAGTTGAAACTTGTTTTACTTAAACTGTATGAACTGATACTGCAATTATCCGTACTGTTATTATTTACCTGTGCGGCAGTTACCGTTGCATTGCCACTTGCATCAAGGAAAACAGTTACAGGCTGTGCTGCTGCTGTTGGTGCTGTATTGTCTTTCACAGTTACGATGGCTGTTGTGCTGCCTGCATTTCCGTTTGCATCTGTAACAGTGAGTGTAACTGTATTCGCACCGAGGTTTGAACAGTTGAAACTTGTTTTACTTAAACTGTATGAACTGATACCGCAATTATCCGTACTGTTATTATTTACCTGTGCAGCAGTTACCGTTGCATTGCCACCTGCATCAAGGAAAACAGTTACAGGCTGTGCTGCTGCTGTTGGTGCTGTATTGTCTTTCACAGTTACGATGGCTGTTGTGCTGGCTGCGTTTCCGCTTGCATCCGTAACAGTGAGTGTAACTGTATTCGCACCGAGATTTGAACAGTTGAAACTTGTTTTGCTTAAACTGTATGAACTGATACCGCAATTATCCGTACTGTTATTATTTACTTGTGCTGCAGTTACAGTTGCTGTGCCACCTGCATTCAGGTAAACAGTTATCGGCTGTGCAATCGCTGTTGGTGCTGTATTGTCTTTCACAGTTATCGTTGCAGTGGCTGTATTTGCATTTCCGCTTGCATCGGTTACAGTTAAGGTCACAGTATTCGCGCCAAGGTTTGAACAGTTGAAGTTTGTTTTGCTCAAACTATATGAACTGATGCCGCAATTATCCGTACTGTTATTATTTACCTGTGCTACGTTTACGGTTGCATTGCCGCTTGCATCAAGATACACGGTTACATTCTGTGTATGCACCACCGGTTTCTCTGTATCCGTTACGGTTACGGTTTGTGTGGCGGTATTCGTCCAGCCGTTATTATCTGTTACTGTCCAATGAACCGCTGTTGTTCCGGTTGCAAAGAATGTTGAAGGATGGTCATTCACTACGCTTGCCACACCACAGTTATCGGCTGTTACCGGCGCTGCCAGCATAACATTCGCTCCGCATATGCCTGCATCATTGCCAACACTCACATTGTTCACACTGATCGTGGGCAATTCATTATCCATTACTGTAACAAACTGTTTCGTTGTATCATTTACATTACCATGGATATCGGTTACTGTCCATGTTACGATGGTTGTTCCTACAGGATAGAAATGCGACGGATGATCGTTTGTTACACTCAACACTCCGCAGTTATCATTTGTTGTTGGCGTACCGATGCTTGCAATAGTTGCCCCGCACTGGCCGGCATCATTTGGTACGCTCCATGCACCTGGTGCAGTAATGGTTGGTTTCTCCGTATCATTTACAGTTACGGTAAAGTAAACCGAAGATGTATTGCCTGAAATATCCGTTGCCGTTACGGTCACTGTTGTAGTGCCCACTGCAAATACAGAACCAGGCGCTTTGCTGTAACTGATCGTTACCGGGCTGCAGTTATCTGTTGCAGTTGCTGCAAAACTTACTGCTGCACCGCATACACCCGCATCATTAATTGTTGTGATGTTTGATGGCGAAGTGATCACAGGCGATTGTAAATCTGTTACAGTGATCGTTTGAGATTGCGAACTACTGTTGCCGTTTACATCAGCCGCTGTCCATCTTCTCGTTATAGTATAATTATAATGCGCGGGCGAATTAATATCCGCATCCTGCGTATTGGTTTCTGTAAAGCTTACAACAGGCGATGCATCACAATTATCGGTTGCCGTTACTGTTGTTGCTGCCGCCGGAACATTATCACAGCTTGCTGAAACGTTTGATGGCACGCCACTTAATACCGGCGCGGTTACATCTTTCACGATCACTGTTTGTATTTGTGTGCTGCTGTTTCCGTTGCCGTCATTGTATGTCCATGTGATCGTGTACGTGCCCTGTGCTGCATAGGTAAGCGGATCCGTTGTTGTTCCATTGATCGTTCCCGCGCAATTATCCGTTGCGGTTGGCACAGTACTTACTGTTACAGAACATTCGCCTGTAAGTGTTGGCAGGGTTGCCATATCAGCAACAGGCGCTGTATTATCTGCAACGGTTACCGCAATTGAATTGCCTGATACAACCGAACAGTTTCCTGCATTCACTGCAGTAACAGCATAACTGCCGCTTGCCAGCGCTGTATAATTTCCGGTGGCAGTTGTTGCAACAGGATTACCATCTTTCATCCATTGATAAGATGTGATGGCGCCGTTAGTTGCATCTGCTGATGCGGTGAGGGCAACACCTGTACCCGGACAACCTGTACCCGAACCGGCAAGCGCAATAGTTGCAGATGCGGGACTGTTATTGATAGTAAGATGTAAGGTCACTGTTGAATCACATCCGCCAACCGTTGTAAATACTTTGGTGGCAGTTGTTGATGAAGTGTAAGTTGAATCATACCATGTAAAGCTTCCGCATACATTGGCAGTGGTATCGCTTGCAGCCGCGCAGGTACGTGTATACCAGATCGGCGATGTGATGATACGTTTGCCGCCGTTGAAAGTGATATCGATATAATAATAGCCCGTACCATGATTAGGCAATGCATTATCAACATACCCAAGTGAACTGGCAAAGGCAGAATCGATCACAACAGGGTTTACGCCGCTGCCCGGTACGCCAAACATCAAACGGATCAATGCTCCGGCTGTGCTGTGCGTTGGATCGGTAAGGTTCACTGAAATGGATGGCGCATTCCTGTCTTCAAAAATAGACCCCATGATCCTGGTGTTGATGGTAAAATCAACACGCGCATCAATATCTTCCGTTGCATAGAAATGCATATTGCGCATCGCTTTTACAATTTCTGTTTCTGTTAATGCAGGTGCAATAACAGCGGTACGCCCTGTTGTGGTTCTTCCGAAAGTGGTATTGTGGTTATCATGATCGATCGTTGGCCCGAGATGATACCCTTTCGACAGCAGTTTCTGGAAATACCACAGGTAGAACATCGGCGAAGGCGGATTCGAATAGGTGATATTCGTTGAAGTGGCCGGCCCGCTTTCTACCGCAGATCCTGTAATGGCTGCATCCGCTGTTGAATCGTAAGGAATATTTGCAATGTTATTATAATCGGTATTATTCGGGTGTGCGAGTGTAGCGAAAGTATTCTTCGCAACATAATCATTCACTGTTTTAAATAATCCGTCAGGCCCGATATATGTGCTCTTCGGAACATATACATCATAGTTCGGCCCGACATGCCCGTTCACATTTGATTCCCATCCGAAAAGGTCATTCATTTCATCTCCATAAACAACTACGTGGCCGCCGCCGGATATCACGCCCCATTCCATTCCGTACAAGGCAAGGAAATTAGGATGCGTTGCGTTGAAAGCCGCAGCCTGCGTGGTTCCCATATGATAATTCGCAATTTCATTTCCCGGGTTATCAACGGATGAGAAGTGATTGTGTTCAGAGATACCAAGAAAATCCATTCCCAGTGATGCCGATGCAAAAACATAATCATCTGCAGGCGTAAACCCTGGATGATCCTTGTTGCCATCTGAATAATCAGAATGCGAATGGAAGTTTCCGAAATAAATATTGTTCACCGGTGCATTGGTGGTAGTTGCATTTCCGCTGAGTGGCGATGCAGTTAAATATTTTGTTCCTCCCGTACAGTTTTCATTGGCCGAGAAAATAAAGAAATAATAAGTGGTTGAATTAGCCAGCCCTGTAGCGATAAAGCTGGTGGATGTATTATTCGATACAACCGTTCCGCCGCCAAGGCTGCTGCCAACTGCATAATCTGTATTATCAACAGGCGCTGCTGATAAAGTTGGTGAACTGCTCATCACCACGAGATAATTATAATTGGTACCCGCTCCGTTGAATGTTGCCGTTACGCTGTTGTTCGATGCATTGAACGCAATATCCGTTGGCTGCGCCGATGGCGTTGCACAAACAGGTAATGGCTGCGTGGTCTGCGTTCCGCTTAATGGCGAAACTGTATTATACACAGGCCCATTTACACAACCCTGCGAATTAATGCTCATCACGAAATAATAATATTGTGTTGCAGGCGTCAATCCCGTTGCATTGAATGACGTATTAACGCCACGCTGTACTACAGTTGCATTACCGATCACTGCCCCTGAATTATAAGCGATGCCATTTACCGGCGCACCTGTTAATGTGGCACTCGTACTTTGCAATACAAGGTATTCATCCGCTGCCGTTGCAGTGAACGATCCCTGAATTGAATTGATGGAAGCTGTTGTTACAAGATTGGTTGCCTGTGCAGCAGGCGCTGTACATGACGGTAATCCTGCTACCGTTGTTGCATCATCGCTTAACGGATCCGTTACCAGATATTTCGGCCCACCCGTACACACACTATTGATCGGGAAGATGAAGAAGAAATAAGTTGTGGCGCCCGTCAGGTCGGTTGCTGTAAAATCAAGATTAGCTCCTTTGGCAATAACGGTTCCGTCTCCCACATTATCCCCGATGGTATAGGTTTGCCCGTCAAGCGGATTGGAAGTAAGGCTGCTGTTATTACTCATTACCACCAGGTATTCATTTGCTGCAGGGCTTGCGGCTACAAATGTTCCGTGAATAGTGGTCTCTGTAATATTATCAAAATTCAATGAAGTTGGTGCCGCCGCAGGAGTTGCACAAGGCGCTGAATTAATAGCTGTAACAGTTAAGTTATCGATACTGATCTTTGGCCTCGACCCGCTAACAGGCGGTGTTCCGCCACCCGTTCCGTTATAATAATAAAAACGCAAACGTGCTGTGGGGCTCTCATTAAAGGAAGCAGGCAATGCAATACTGTTCACCGTTCCGGTTGATGGTGTATTGTTGGTAATATTCAATACGTCAGCCGAAGTGATCTCTGTAAATGTTACACCGTCTGTAGTTGCATACACCCTTAATGAACCATTGCGGTTACCGGTTGAGTTGTTTAGAGATGCCCAATCAAAACTAAGGGTACCTGCATTCACACCCGTAAAGTCCATATAAAAATCAATGGCTACTGAAGAGTTGTTATCAGTTGATCCCGTTGCAAGCAATACGATATTTCCAGTGCCTTTCTGTACGCCACCCGAAGTACCTGAGCTGAATGTAGTGTTTGTAGCAGCGGTAACATTTACCGGATTGGGAACCGAAGTTGTTCCGGATACAGCCACTCCTGAAAAACGGTTGGCGCCGATTCCTGAAACAAAATTAGGTGTCCAGTTAGCTACATCGCTGAAGTCTTCCGAATAACGCAGCAAGGGCTGCGATGCCATGATCACTGGTGTAACAGCAGAAGTAGTAAAGCTTTGCTGCGCGCCATAACCGGTTCCACCGCTGTTTACAGCAAATGCTTTATAAAAATAGGTAACGCCTGCAGTTAATCCTGAAACGGTTTTACTGAAGTTATTGCCGGCAGCAAGGCTGGTTGCCAGTACCTGTGTACCGGTGCCATTGGCAAACCCGTTCGTAGTGCTGTATTCAAAACCATACGATGTTACGGCAGAGCAGCCTGTTGCAGAAATGGTACCGCTTAATGTAGCGGCTGTCCCGGTAACAATATTACTTACTGTTGTTACCGTAGCGGTTGTATTGATACCAGATCCGGTTGCCGGTACTGATACATTCGATGCACCACCACCGCTCACAACAATGTTTCCATCATAAGCCTGAACTGCTGTTGGAGAAAATTTCACATAGATCACTTTACCGGTAAAACCGCTGCCGGTATAGGTAAAAGATAAAGTGCCAGTATAAGTTCCCCCGATCGTTTCTGAATAACTAAATCCCGGCAAAGCACCGATATTGATATTGCTGCCATCCAGGTTAGTACCGTCGAAAGTGAATGAATTGGTAGATGTGTTATTGATACAAAGAGATCCAAAACCTGCCAAAGCAGCGCTCACAGATACAAAAGGCGTAGCAGCCGCATTAATGGTAAACGTTTGTGTATTTGACGGAGATGCCGCGCCAGTGGTAACAACACCAACAGCAGCCGTGCCGGCATTGGCAATATCTGCAGCAGGTATCGATGCAGTTAATTGATTGGCATTTACAAAAGTGGTTGTCCTGTTCGCACCATTCCATGTTACAGTTGATTGCCCTGCAACAAAATTGGTTCCGTTTACAATAAGCGTAAATGCGCCGCCGCCTGCTGTTATTGAAGTAGGTGCAATAGAAGTTACGGTTGGGATTGCCGCCCCGTTAACCGCTACTTTATAATTGTCGATATCCGTGCTCATGCTAGTACCGGTGGCATGTGTCCACACAAAACCAAAAGCAGGAAGTGGAATATTGGTATTGGAAGTATTAACCGTTGTTGCCCCTTTTTGATTGGTAACACCAACCGAAGGATCGCTCCATGCGGCATTGCCGTCATCGCGTACAAATAATGACCAGCTGTTACTGGATGGGTCGTATACAACCCTTACGCTCGCAAAATTATTTGTAGCAGTAAGATCGCTAACACCCGAAGTACAGATATTCGTTAAGGTTCCTGTAATACCGCCGCTGTAAGAAACAAGGCGGATGGGATCGGGCGTACCTGAGCTTCCGTAAACAACGGCATAACCGGTTCCGGAAGTTAAGGTTGCACTTGAACCCGCCAGAACGATCACGCTTGAATAGGACCCGCTCGCAGGAGGTGCCGGATTATTGGATGCGGCACGGTTCCACCTGAAATTAAAGGTCCAGGTAACAGCGCCGGTATTAGAGCCAAGTGTTGTATTGAACGGGCTTGCGAATGCTGCAATATTTCCTGTTACATACGATACGCCATTGGGAGGCGCGGTTGTACCGGAACCCACACGCAAAAAATTGGTGGTGATGGCAGCCGTTACATTCGTTGCTACTGTAGGTGTATAAGTATTTGATGGCGTTCCGCCCGGGCTTAAAGTGGTGCGGTTGAAGTCATCAGAGAATACGGTTGTTTGGGCCGATCCTTGAAAACCGATCGCTCCCGACACCAGTAACATCAATACATACGAAAGCTTAAGAGTAAAAAATTTACGCATACAATACTTTTAATTGTAAAAACCAGGTGAAACAATAAATGGGTTGGAGGAAAATGATTGATAGATGTATATACATATCCGCACTACCATACTGGTAAGCGGGTAAGCATCGTTTGAGAAAATTGATCTTTGCACCAAGGGATATTGGTATATTTTATATCAATAGATTGAAGCCGAAGATAGGGGTATTCGGGTAATTTGTATATCAAGAATTTATTAACAATCTGCAGTGGTGGTTTGGTTGAATAGTCTATTGATTTACTTATTTATTAGCCGGTTTATTTGCAGTGTATACAGGCGTTCACGGGGCGGATAAAATACTAATAAACTAACGTATCCTGCTATTAGTTTCAATAAGAAAAGGAGAGAATAAAATTCCTCTTTTACCCTTTCGCTTCGCTCTTCTCTTATCGAAACAAAAATGCCTGCATCAGAATGATACAGGCATTCACCAACAACCAATGAACTATCTTATCCTTACAATATGATCGGCGCCATTAACAGTGGGTGTTGTCCATAAACTATGGTCGCCGGGCGGCAATTGCTGCAGGTTGCTCATATTGAATTTGCTGGGGTCTGACCTGTACGCATCAATAAAAGTATTATCAACATTGTACACAGTTTTGGTTGACGGATCATATAATCTTTGCCTTCCCATAGTGGCATCGCTTCTTTGCTGGCTGATAATGTCTTCCGATTTTGACTTATTCTGCCATCCTTTTATCATATTATCCGAAGCGGCTGAAAGTGCTCTGCCGGCTTTTAAAGCTTCGCCGGTTTGTTGCGTTGATGCGCGCATGCAATTCCCTACATACTCATCAGACAGGTAAAAACTCTGCAAACATTTACTCATTGGTGCGATAAGTGCATCCAGTTCATTCATCGGTGCAGTAATACCCATGAATGAAGTGGCATATCCAAAACTTGCACTGGGGCCATAAGCTGATATCTGCATAGATAAAACGGTAACGAGAAAAAGGCCTTCGCTCGCCCTGGTTCTGTTCCTGTCTGTAAATACAGCGCGAACCAAAGCGCTGCTTGCTGTCGGGCTGGCGATTCCAGGTGTCATCGGTGTAACAGAAATGATCTGCACATTATATAATTCAGGAAATTTCTGAAGCGCCTGTTGAACATCGGGATACTGGGCCATCAAATAAAAATTCTGTATATAATTGGCCGGTGTAACAGGGTAGATAACGGGTTTACCGATTAACGGTGTTCGCATACCGCCCATATTAATGTAATTATTATCGAAATTTTTCTGTTGTTGCGACAGGTAAAAAAGCCCGCCATATCCCAAACAGAAAAACTGGCGGTCGGGATGTGAAGGATCCCATGAAACAAAATCTCTGTCTGAACAGCCGCCGGTCTGAACAAAGTTCCAACCTGCCGGTATGCTGATGTTGCCGCCATCAAATTGTCTCTGTTCCGTTGCATTTGATAAAAGAGCTACAGGTTGTTGTGCCGCGGGTTTATTTGAATTATTATTCTTAACAGGGAACTGTCCGCAGGAACTGAAGCAGGAAAACAGAACGGGCAGTAACAGTATTGCGGGTAGGTGAAACTTTTTCATGGTTATGCGTTTTGGATGATATAAGATACAGGTTATTATTAATGTTTACAATACGCCGTGGTGAAAATTTCTTTGAGAAATTTTCACCACGTTACGTATATTTTATTTTTTTGAGAGCATGACAAAGGTTCCGATCTGCCATACGCTGGTACGGTTTGACGGGCCATTGCCTGAATTGATATTGCTAAGGCCCAGGTTGTAACGGATATTGAATCCAACTTTTGAAGCAGGCAGTGTATAGCTGCTGCCGAAACACCAGGAGAAATTAGTTGATTTTAATTGATCCTTGTAGTTTGTAGAACCGCCATTGGTAATTTTTTCAGTGGCGCCCATTAATATCCCGATCTCGGGGCCGCTTTGAAGTTCAAAGCCTGAACCAGCATGGTACTGTGCAAGAACCGGAAGATTTACATAAGTAACATTGATCTTCCCGGTAACACCACCGCTGCTGAATTTTGCGCCTTCAAAAGAAAGCATGGCTTCGGGCTGGATACTGAAATCTTTTGCCACAGAAAATTTTGCCTGGCCGCCAACATAGGCAGATACGCCTGAAGAAAAGATCTGTGAGTTGTCGCCGGTAATCGTTGAGAGGTTTACACCGCCTTTGATACCAAACTGTACGGGTTGTGTTTGTGTTTGTACTTGCGCATTTGCGAATGATACACTTGCTGCGCTTACGAGGATGATGAGTAACTTTTTCATGATGTTGAGTTTTTTTGTTTGTTTGATTAATTAATTTGATAGAACAAACCTACTCTGACATGAAGGGGGGAAAAATAGTGAATTTGTACTAGGCGGTGGTGAGTGGTGAATAGTGAATAGTGAATAGTGAATAGTGAATAGTGAATAGTGAATAGTGAATAGTGAATAGTGAATAGTGAATTAACTTACATGCTAAAAGTTTATTATCAGCTATCAGGGCATGGATCTAATATTTCTATTATTCCTTTTCTCTGGGACTTTGGTCCTGCCGTTGAAATTAGATCGGGCATTATTACAGATGAGAAGAAAACGGGAAAAAATATCTTTTATAATTGTTGCTATTTAATTTTTTTAAACACGATCTGTTCGCTTTCCTTTTTAACCACGTATGCGAAGAAGTCTCTTAATGTCTGGTAATCATCCGGGTAAAAAGTAGCTTCATATAAACTTAATTTGCAGATCAGCTGAATTTTCCGGCTATCGCTTCTTACAATATATTCAAACAGCCCTTCGTTTTCATTGAATTTAACTTTAGTTGATTTGGGTAGTTCCTCAATTTTGTAACCTTCAGGGATCTCCATATTCAAAATGAACACCTCATTCAAAGGAAATGGCATTTCAACAGGATATTTCCGGTCTGAAACAGCAAACGGATTATCCTTATACCCATCTAAAAGCATCGGGGTAAAATAAATGAAATCTTCGCCGTTTCCAGGATCTGCTGTTATATCATAATGGATCATTATAGGCAAATCGTACTGCTGTAAAGAATCAATCCCTACATTAGTAACACGCATATTATTGTCAGATGCCAGTTTTATGTCTTTCGTAAATCCGGCAATTCCTTTTTTGGCAATTTCATCACGGGTATGAAAGGATTCAATCAATCCGGGCGTTATTTCAACTGTGCCGCTCATGCCTGCACCTTGTTTTTCACCATTACTTAAGGAAACAGCAACCGTCTTCGTTTCTTTAATGTTGTCAGGATATAAGTAAATGCTACCGCTATCTTTTTGACTAATGATCCTCGCATGGCCATTGTAGCATTCCACGGGCAATTTTCCAAATCCAAGCCGGGGATGTGTGGCATCGAGAAATATCGTATCGCCATTGATTTTTGCCATGCAGATCACATAGTTCATCTTATTCAGAACCGGATAAATAACAGGATGTACGCCATATTCTCTTGTACTGAGAATAACCGGATCAGCCTTAATATCCCTTTGACGCAAAAGTGCAGTCAGAAGAAGATTGAGTTCTGCGGTATTGCCTGAACGCTTTTTATTTATATTATACAAATCGTCAGACATATAGATATAATCATTATCACGTACGGTGAAATTATCTCTGACATAGGTATATAAACGCTTTGCCATTTCAAGAGGGTCGGTAACCCCTGAACAGACCTTATCTGCAGTATTAAATAAATTAACAGAATATTCTTTATCAATAGCGAGCCCAAATTCACTGCTGTTCATAAGATCATCATTAACTGTTTTCCAGTCTGTCATAATGTTGTGTACATCTGATCCGTTATATGTTTGCGCAAGATTAAATTCCAATTTATCCAGGTAATCCGTTGGGGCGAATAAAAAGTCTTCAACCTTAAATGGCACAATGTTTTTCATCACCCATCTGTATTTATTAATAAGAGAACTAACCTTAAGGTCAGACATAAATAGGTTTTCCCTGGTTTCATCTGACTTGTTCATATAGAACGAATCAACACCATGTTTAATAATAGTAAATCGGAGAAGTTGGGGAATAGCTATTTCAAAATCGCTTAGTAAACACGGATAATATAAATGCTGAAATGACCACGAAGGAATGTTGCTGTAATGATAGGATGTGATCTTATAGGAGTAGTCAATAATAGAGCCTTCTTTTACTGCAGGCAGGGCAAATTTCTTGATGCTGACATAACTGTTATATTTTTCTTCAAAAATATCAGTTGCCTGCACTTTGGTTTCTACAACGGCGCCATTCTCGATATTATAGGTTGACGCTTCGGATATTTCTAATTTATCTTTATAATTATCTCTGCCGTACAGTGGGATCTTTATCGTGACCAGATCATCGATCGATTTCTTATTAATGATTTTAATGCGTATGTGTTTTTCAAAAACATAAGAGATCCAGCGATTAATGGTGTTACCTACAAAATAAGTCTTTCCAACATCAGCAATAATAACTGCATTGACGTTTGAATCGATCAAGGGTGAAGTGACCTGAAAATCAGGTGTGGAAATTTTGCCGAATTTCAAATTTTGGGTATCCTGGGAAAAGCCTATGGAATAAAATAAAACTGCTGAAAGCAAATAATAGATCCGGTTGGCCATTTTTATTCGAAATTATTTTATCATGAATATGAGATAAATTTATTGTTTTCGTTCTTTACAGTACCTATTTTTTGCACTAACTAAAAAAATAACCGGTTTAAAACTGATTAAAGAAAGTTCCCGCTGATGTCTTTAGCTGCTTCTTTTCATATGATACGGTAATTAAATCAAAACCATTTATTCTTATGCGCCATCTGCATGATCTGCGCCTTGGACTGCACCTGTAATTTCTGGTAGATATTGGCGATATGATTGCGGACGGTGTTTACACTGATGTCTAATACAGTGGCAATGCGTTTTGCATCCCATCCTGAAACAATATGTTTTAAAATTTCTTCTTCTCTTTCTGTAATGGCTTTGGGGATGCGTTCATTTATTTCCTGTTTATCCGTAACAGGCGCGGTTGAGCGGCTGAGCAGCCCTAGCGCTTTACGTGCAATACCCGGGCTCATCGGCGCACCCTGGTGTTCCATCACATTGGCCACTGCATCGGCCAGTACGGCGGATGGTTCATGTTTTAATAAATAACCCGAAGCGCCGGCACGGATGGCTTCAAACACTTTTTCATCGTCATCCAGCACCGTGAGAACAATAAAATGTATATCTGGGTATAATGATTTTGCAACACCAATGGTTTCCACACCATCCAGCTCCGGCATTTCCAGATCCATAAATATCACCTGCGGCATTAAATGGTATGGCAAGCCTTTCAACTGCTCCAGGCAAAGCCTTCCGTTTGCGGCGGTGAACTGCAACTTCAGGTGTTTGCATTCTGCTATCTTATGGAGAAATGAATTGAGGTATGATCTATTATCTTCTGCGATGGCTATAGTGTAGTTCATAATCGGAAGTATTTCTATGCAGCAAAAATGAGTATTAGCGGTTGTATGTTATATAGTTAATTTGTACTAGGCAGTAGTGAGTTGGAAGTTGACTGTTTGATAGTTAATAGTTGGCAGTAATACAATTCATTACTAACAACTCACTATTAACTACTAACTACTAACTACTAATTACAACCACCGTCCCCGAAGGCACATTCGCTTCCCATTCGATATTCCATCCTGCTTCTCCTGCCCTGTTCTTCATATTGAATAATCCATTGCCGCCTTCGCTGTTTTCTTTTATCGGCTGCATTCCACGGCCATCATCAGCAATGGTTATTTTCCATTCATCCGGCTGTCCTTTAATATTTATGACGATATGCGTACCGCCGCTATGTTTCAATGCATTGTTTACCGCTTCCTGTATGGTCTGAAACAAATGAAAACCCTGCGATGGCGACAGCAAATGATCCGTTTCCAGTTCTTCATTCACATCGATAATAATATCCGGGTAACTTGCCTGTACGCGCTGAATAAATACTTTGAGCCTGTCACTCACAGCGGTTAACGGCAATGCTTCTTTTTTCAGCGCCCAGATCGTATCACTCAGATCGGCAACGATGGCATTTGAATTATTACGTACTTCCTGCAATACCGAAACGTCCTGGCCGCCAATACCCGTGAGCCTGTTAACATTGGATGCGATGGATGCCGCATACGCGCCAAGATTATCATGCAGGTCGGCAGCGATCCTTTTTCTTTCCGTTTCTTCCGCCGAAGCAATGGCCATGGCGGCTTTTTGTTTCTGCCGTTTCTTATATGTTGCGAATACAATATAACTAACAAGCAGTGCCAGCAAAAAAAGCAATACCACCGAATAAATAAAGTAATCCTTTTTAACAAGATCCAGCTGCTGAAGAATAATAGTGTTCTCTTTTTTCTGCACATCAAATTTGGTTCGGAGTTCGGACATGGCTTCTGCCGAGTTTTGCTGGTACAATGAGTCGTTCAGGTCAACGAGCATTTGCAGGGTCTCACCCTGTTGTTTATATTTTCCCGCCACTTCATAATTCCTTGCGAGTGCATCATAAATGAATGGAAGCTTGTTGCCTGCATGATATTGCCTGATCATTGCAACCGCCTTCAAACAGATATCTATTCCTTTTTGAGGCTGTTTGGTATCTGAATAAAAAACACCGAGCGTTCCCATATTGGTAAGTATATCATTCGGGTCGCCCATTTTTTCTGAAATTTCCAGCGCTTCCCTTAATGATCTTTCCGCTTCAGGAAATTTTTTACTGTCTATCATCTGCCCCGCATACATACCGAGCGAATTGGTGAGGTCGGTATAATTCTCTGCTTCACGTGCATACTGTATCGCTTTCTGCACATAATAAACAGATGAATCATACTTATCAAACGTATTATATAAAACAGCCGTATTAGTATAGAGATAGATCGTCTGGTTCCGGTATACCGGCCTTGAACTCAAGTGGATCCCGTTCAGGAACCAGCTAAGCGCTCCGGGTTTATCTCCGGTGCGGTTTAACACAGAACCCACGCCTGCCATAGCTTTCATCTGGTTCAGCGTATCCTTGTTCTTTTCCGCATTGTTCAGTATGCGGTAATATAAACTGAGTGCATCTTTAAATTCCTGTTTACGAACAAGGTATCTTCCCTTCAATAAATTAAACCGTGCGTACAGGTCGGAACCGGGCTGCTCATTTTCCAGTTTGGGTAATTGATCATTCAATATCAATAGTGCAGAGTCGAGTAAATTTTTTCTGAAAAACCCATACGCTTCATAATAAGAAGCCCGGTGTATGGCTGATGTATTATTTTGTTTAACGGCCATTCGTTTTGCTTCCTTCGCATAAAACGCCAGGCTGTCTTTATTCAGTGTTTCTGTTTCTTCACACAAAGAAAATATCGCTGTCAGTTTTTCTGTTTCGTTCGCAGCTTTTGACAATTTTTTTTTGAGTATTTCTATTTTGGCAGATTGCCCGAAAACATCCGTACAAATGACGGTAACAAGAGCAATTAATAAAAGATATTCCCTGGGTCTCATGGCGAATTGATTTTGGAAGCTCTTGTAAGATATTCAAAGGCTGCTGAAAAAGAAAGAAGAATTAAGCAAATAACTGCGCCTCCGCGCCTTTGCATGCATTTTTCTCACGCAAAGGCGCGGAGGCGCAGTTTTGATTTTAAAACTGAGAACTATCTACACCCGCACAACAAACGATATTCCGTAACTTCCCGTTATGATCCATTTTGTACGCAGAAAAATCATACACCCGCTTCAAAGTTTTATACACGACAGCCGCTCGGTTGGTATCACATTATTGGTTTGTACCGGTGTATCATTGTTCCTCGCAAATATCGGCTTCTGGCAGGAGGGCTACCGCAACAGCTGGTCGGATAGTTTTGACGGAACAACGGGCCTTCACACGCATCTTGGTTTGTTTTTAATACCCAACTCGCCCGTCCTGGTGATCAATGATGGGTTCATGACCATTTTCTTTTTTCTGGTAGGCATGGAAATAAAAAGAGAACTGCTTACAGGTGAACTGGCATCGGTAAAAAAATCATTGCTGCCCGTTTTCGCCGCAGTGGGTGGAATGCTTGTACCGGCGCTGCTGTTCAGTTTTTTTAATAAGGGAACCGCGGGCATGCAGGGATGGGCCGTACCAACGGCAACCGATATCGCTTTTGTATTGGGTGTTGCTTCATTACTTGGCAACCGCGTTCCGGTTGGGTTAAAAATATTTCTTACCGCGCTCGCGATCATCGATGATCTCGGCGCCATTATTATCATCGCGCTTTTTTATGGCGGCTCATTGCAGTTATGGTATTTACTCGGTTGCGCATTGATCGTTTTGATCCTTTGGCTATTGAACCGGGCAAAAATAAAATTCGGGCTCATTCACTGGTTACTCGGCTTAATGCTTTGGTATTGTATGTTCCATTCGGGTATACATGCAACCGTTGCCGGCGTTGTGTTTGCGTTGATGGTTCCCACACCGCTGCTCACAAAATTTGAATTACGGTTTCACAAACCCGTTTACTTTATCATCATGCCATTATTTGCATTGGCCAATACCGCTACCGCGCTTCCGCAAAACAGTATGCAGGAACTGAACCATCCGGTAAGTTGGGGTATACTGGCAGGTTTGTGTTTGGGAAAACCTCTGGGTATCTGTGCAGCGTGTTATTTTCTGGTACGTAAAAAAATTGCCGATCTGCCGCGTGGTGTAAACTGGCATAAGATGATCGGTGCAGGGTTGCTCGCCGGTATCGGGTTCACCATGAGTATTTTTATTTCAACGCTTGCTTTTGCAGACCCTTCGCAACAGGATATCGCCAAAATATCTGTGCTGCTTGCTTCATTTATTTCGATGACGGTTGGATTTTTCTGGCTGAAGTTCGAGAAACATCATGCGTAAACACAACTGTTTATTCAGGCAATACCATTTTCCGGCGATAATGAATAGCTGATCACTTCCTGTCGAGATAAGATACCAGTTCAACAAACTGCTCCCTGTTCTTTGAATCGATCTTATGTGAAGAATTATAGGAAAGGATATCGCCTGTATAAGATGGCAGGGATTTCCTGACCGACTTTACAGACCATGCATTATCCAATGGGATCATTTTATTTTCGCCGGGCCTGTACAGGTACATGTGTTGAACCAATTCATATTCTTTTTGCTGCGGGCCGTTGTAGACAAAATATTCAACAACTTTTTTATGCAGCCATACGAGAAGCTGCAGATTTTTCCCCTCATACAATACTTCGTAAAAATCATTTTCATCAAGATCGCCAACCGCAGGGAAACCGTTTTTGAAAGTATGCATTACGGGTTGTTCATTTTCGTTCCGGAAACTGAGTTGAAAAGAAGTGACAGGCTGTATCAGTTCGATAAAGCTATTGTTGCGTTGCACATATAATTTATGATCGTAGAGGGAAAAATTTATTCCTGTGTCGGAAAGAACCTGTCCATTTTTAAACCGCACCGTTCCTCTTCCCCAACCATCCTGCAGCATAGGGCTGCCAAAAACACCCAATTCTTTGCCGCTTTTAATAAGCGTGCCATCCATGTTCCTGTATTCAACAAGGCGGACGCCTGGATTACCAAGCATCGTTTGCGCGTGGCTTACGGCCGGCGAAGCAATAAACTGCATAAAAAGAAATGCAGCCAACAGCCTGAAATTTGTTTTCATAGAGCTGGTTTTAATGTTTGAGATTAAAAACCGGGGATATTTCTGACTAAAGTTACAAAGACTTGTATAAAAATACAAGTCTTTGTAAGCTGCTATAGAAGATTTCTGTGCCGGCTGCCCAGACGCAGGGATGCTGATCTTTTACCTGACCATCGGCATGTATTTTTCGCGGTTTTCGATGATGATCCATAGGTTTATCACGAGCAGTATAACAGCCAATGGTATACCTGATGGTGCATTTACGATATTGGTGAGCAGTATCCCCACCATTACAGGAAAAATAATGATCGCGCCAAGCGCCCGGAATTTAGGAATGATAACAAGTATGCCCCCCACAATTTCTGCAACGCCGACCAACGGCATTAACCATTTTATCTGCATAACGGCAGTCATTAAGTCTGTCATGCTTTGAGGCATATCTTTTGGCATGGGCATATAATTCAGGAATTTGTTCAGCCCGGCATTAATGAACATGAGCCCGAAAAGAAGGCTTACTATGAACAGGATCGTTTTTTTCATTTTGGTTGTTTTGGTTGGTTATTTTATGAGGATTCTGTTACAAGTTAGAAATTTTTATTCAACAAAATGCCGGCTTACTTCTGTTCTTCGGCGTATCTCTTAAAATTATTCAGCACGGATTGACAAAAATTTTTTTGTATTTCAAGTGATGGTTCTTTTCCGGGCTCAAACTCTTCTTCTATTACAGTTCTGTTATTATCCGGTACAAACCGGATGATCGATCTTCTGCCATCCGTTCCGGTGTATTCAATCAATTGATGATGTATTACCTCGTCATAAACACCTGTATGATCAAATCCATCCTTTCCGTCTTTTGTTTCCATCCTGAATAAAAACCGGCCGCCTTTTTGTAAATCGTTTTCAACTTTTGGCGAGTGCCAGTTATCAGAAGGATTGTTCCATTGCATAATATCGGAAGACGTTGCCCAGATCTTCCATACTTTTTCTATGGGTGCGTTTACTGTTACCTGCACGGTGATCATTGTACTTGTTTTATCCATACGATTATTAATGATTGATTGGTACAGCTAATTTCATTAAAATATGTAAGATACTACTATCTGCAAGTGTCTCAGTTTGAAAATCAAAACAAATCAAAACTGCGCCTCGGCGCCCTTGCGCGAAAAATGCACGCAAAGGCGCGGAGGCGCGGTAATTATATTATAAAGCATATTAAAATTATCAACCCGAAATACTACTTGCTATTCAATTAAAAAGGTTCAGTCAACTATGCGTTGACTGAACCTTTCAATATCACTCACTAAAATTAATTAATATCCTAAACCAAGATCACGCCCCTTCATCACAGCGGGCACTCCTTCTGTGATCCATTTGGAAGGCTTGTCTCCTTTCAACATATAATCAAAGAACTGCTGTTCGCGGATCTGAATGTCTTTGCGGTTCTTTCTTTCAACAAGGTTATGCGCTTCTCCGTTGTAAGTAAGCATCCATACTTTTTTACCGAGGCGGCGCATGCCCGAATACATTTCAATTCCCTGGTACCACGGCACCGCATCATCCGCATCATTGGCCATAATAACCAACGGCGTTTTTACTTTTGGCAACGAGAACAAAGCAGAGTTCTGAATATACAGATCCGGACGCTCCCATAATGTTGCACCGATACGGCTCTGCGTTTTTTCATAATGGAACTGTCTTAAGATGCCCGGCCCCCAACGTATACCGCCATAGGCACTCGTCATATTTGCAACTGGCGCACCAGCCCATGCGGCTGCATACAGATTTGTTTTGGTGATGAGGTATACGATCTGGTATCCACCCCAGCTCTGTCCCTGCAAACCTATTTTAGTACTGTCAACAAACCCCTGTTTTACTACAGCACGTGTTCCGCTTAATATATAATCATAGGCGCCTTGTCCGGGGTAACCTTTTTTATACCAGATATCCGGAACAAAAACAATATACCCGCGGCTCACAAAGAACGGTATGTTCAAACGTGATGGCGTAGGCGCCGGTGGCTGGTAGTTGTACAGTGTTGTATTATTTCTCTCATAGAAATAAACGATCATCGGGTATTTCTTTTTGGGATCGAAGTCTTCGGGTTTATACAATACACCTTCTGTTTCTTTTCCGGTATAAGCTTTCCATTTAAACAACTCTGATGTTCCCCAGTTATATTCTGCCTGTTGCGGATTGGTATGCGATAACTGCACTGCTGCATTACTGCCAACCATCGTAAACACATCCGGCGATCTTACAAATGTTTCTTTTACAAAACTGTACACATCCGCATCTTTTGCTTTCTGCGGCGCCTGAACGGTTACTTTTTCTTTGAACAGAACGCTGGTATTATTTTTAGACAGATCCAGTACCGCCAACCCGCTGCTTTTATCTTTTTCATCGAACATGTGCAGCAATAATTTTTGTCCGGGCGTAATAAATTTCTCTTCACGATCCACATTGATAAAACGGTATTGTACTTTATCTTTTCTTCCATCTGTTAAGCATACCGATCTTTCTTTTCCTTCCGGATCTATTTTCCAGATATCATAACGGTCGTAGATCAATACATATTTATCCGCTTCCATCCATTGTACAACGCCATACGCATTGGGATCATCGGGTACATCGTTCTCTTCATCAAACAAGGATGTCTTGATGTCTTTAGCAACCGTATTCAATTGTTTGGTGATCGAATTATAAGCGAAATAATTTTGTTTTACTTCATCAAAGAACAATAAATATTTTCCTGTGGAAGATGCGGATAATGCGCCGCCTTTAAAGTTCTTCCTGATCAATTCTGTCTTGCCATTATCCGGGTTTACTGTGTAGATATCACTCAGTGTAAAGCCCTGCCACTGGCTCGCAACACGGCGGCCGGTATCCGATGTTGCGTAAAATACGGCGCCATCGCCATCCATTGTATGGATCACATTACGCAGGCTTTGATTGCCTATCTGTACAGTTTCTTTTGTGTTGAGGTCGAAACGCGCGAGATATGAACGGTTCAGGTCTGCATTCAGGCTCCTGATCTGTGCGGCCTGGATCTGATCGTCATTATAATGCCAGATGTCAACACTCACCCTGTCGAACTCAGGAAGCGATGTATCTTTTGGCGGCAATACGGGCGCGGTACCAAAGAATAAACGTTGCCCGTTCTTGCTAAAGCTAATGGCCGATCCGCCGCCACCGCCTCTTCTTCCGCCACCGCCTCCACCGCCAAAACCGCCTCCGCCGCCTGCTTCGGCAACGGTCCATGTTGGTACCATGCCATTGCTGTTGCGTGAAGCAAGAAGCATAGCGCTGTCGGCTCCTGTTTTATAATAATATAATTTATAAAATTTCTGCAATGCCTTACTGCTGCTGTCGCGCTCTGCTATGAAGGCAACCTGTGTGCCGTTATCATCCATCGCATAGTTCTTGGCATCATTGAATTTTTTAAAGATGGTTTTACTGTTGCCGTTTGCAAGGTCGTAGGTTACCACCGATGCCTGCGTGAGTGAATCGTTTGCTTTCTTTGTTGTTTCGTATAATAAGATGTTGGCATTGCGGTTAAAATAATATTCGCTTACTAATTTAAACGAATGCTGTTCGCCTGTATGCAGGTTTTTGAGAATGAGTTCTGTTCCTTCTTCTGCTGCCGCATCATCACCGCCTGCTGCAGGAGCCGCACTGCCCCCGGCTGCGCCGCGTGCGCCGCCTCTTTGTGCACCGCCCGGGCGGGCGCCGCCACCGCTGCCACTACCACCTTCGCCACGCGGTTGTTGCAGAACGGCCATGCCTTTCATCTTTACATCATTCACTTTATTTTTAATACTGTCTGCTACGTGTATCAAACTGTCTGCAACAGATAACATGGTATTCAACCTTGTGAGCGAATCCATTTCCTGCCTGCCGCCGGGCCTGCTGAGATCGGGTAATCCTTTATCCATCAGGTATGCGAGCCACTGGCTGCCGTTCTCATCGGGTGTTTTGTAACTGCGGACGCGGGCTATCTTTTCAATTTTGTCTTTACCGAGTTCGAGAATAGCGAGGCTGTCTTTCGGCATATCATCCGGCCGTTTCTTTTTGATGCGGGCATCGCGTGTGTCTTTATAAAAAGGCCTGATCCGGCAGATCACAAAACGGTTATCATCCGTGATCGTGGCATTATACCCGCGCGGAATTTCTTTTTTATAATCGCCGGATACGCTTTGTATCATCAGCACGCCATCGCCTTCCTGGGGATTGATGGCATAGGCAACATATTTACCATCATTGCTCATCACGCGTTCGCCAACACTTTGCCAGCCATCATACACAGAATGGTCGAGCGGTTTTTTCTGTGCAGATACGGTAATGGAAACAATACAGCAAAAAACAAAGAAGCATTTCTTCATAGCAGTAGTTTATTAGAGTTCCGAAGATAATTAAACAATGTACACTGGTTTAACTCTTTCGGTGAATTTTATAAACAACCTGGTGTGGCAAACTTCAGTGGCGCAAAAGGGTGGTTTATCTTTTATTTTGTCGGGTTCGGTGGAGTGAATCGTGAGTCGGCAGTCGGCAGTCGTGAGTGGTGGATAATGAACTTTTTACTGACGACTCACGGCTGACGCTTCACGGCTGCCGATTCACAACTCACCGCTGCAATAAAAAATATTTATATTTATCCCCTCAACCCTACACTATGAAACGAACTGCTTTTATTTTTTTTGTATCAGCCATGCCGGTACTCGGCGTATTACATGCACAAACACATACCGTTGTAAAGAAATGGGCATCGGATACTTTATTCAGGACACCTGAATCTGTTTTGTATGATGCAAAAGATAAACTGTTATATGTATCGAACATGGATCCGGCATCGGGTGATAAAGGCGGTAAAGGATCGATAGGCAAACTGGGGCTTGATGGAAAGATCATTTCGCTCGACTGGGTAACGGGCCTCACTTCGCCCAAAGGAATGGGTTTGTATAAGAACGAATTATATGCAGCGGAGTTAACAACGGTTGTGGTGATCGATATCAACAAAGCACAGGTCATCCGCCGTATACCTGTTGAGGGCGCTGTGTTCTTAAATGATATCAGCGTTGATAAGAATGGCGTAATATATGTAAGCGACAGCCGTACAATGAAAATACACAGGATCGAAAATGGAAAAGTAACCACGCTGCTGCAAAACATGCAGGGCCCGAATGGTGTACTCGCCGTTGGCGATGAGTTGGTGTATATTGATAAAGGAAGTTTATTGAAAAGAAGTGCAGACGGCAGCAGCACAAAGATCACCGATGGAATGGATCCGAGCACAGATGGGATTGAAATGGTAAAACCCAATGAATACCTGGTAAGTTCCTGGAATGGTATTGTATATTATGTATATGCAGACGGCCACAAAGATATTTTATTTGATACACGGCCGGAAAAGGTCAATAGTGCTGATATTGGTTATGATCCAAAGAACCATATCATGTATGTGCCAACATTTTTTAAGAATGGTGTGATTGCGTATGAGGTGAAGTAGGATATTCTTATCCGCCCCTGCCCCTGAAGGGGTTTGAGTTTACCATAAAAAATCCTTTTCCCCTTCAGGGGCGGGGGTAACTATGGCAAACTAATAATTTCTTTTATACCAACCATCTTCAACAAGATAGGATGCGGTTGTACCATTACCGGTTCTGAATTTTGTTTTGATACCTCTTCTTGTATCGATCCCCGGAAGAAAGCAAATGAAATGAAGATGCGGGCCGCGTGTATAACCGGTGTTGCCGCTTAATGCGATCGGGTCGCCTTTATTTACGGAATCTCCGGGTTGTACCAATGCGCCGTTGTGCCTGAGATGGCTGTAATCCGCAATGGTTCCATCGGAGTGAAGAATTAAAATATGGTTGGCCATCTGTTTACACTCTTCGCGTAAACAGCTTTCACTGTACTGTTGAACAACAGCGATAACGATGCCGCTTCTTGCTGCTTTTACATTGGTTCCTTCCGGCATATTAAAATCCAGTGCGTTTTCATTTTGGTGTGTGAATTGCCCGTTATAACCCTGGTCTATCCTGAAGTTCGATCCTTTTTTATAAGGAAGGTCGTAAACATAATTCCTGTCGTAATTAGTCTGGTGCACGTTTCCAAACACTGCTTTATAATCGTATGCGTAACCGGTTCTGCCTTTTTTGATGCGCGATAATTCAACCAGTTTAATTTTATTGCCTTGCGGGATGATATAAATATGATCGAACGATTCATCTGCGATAAGGTTGTCAAGGCTCAGCGTTAACTGAACAGATACCGTACAATATTCATTGTTATCAGCATACAACACAATTCTGTCGCCTTCCTTTTCAGCAATCACTTTTATATTATTTTGCGAAAAGGCAAGAATGCTTTTAAAAAAGAAAAAACAAATGAATAATATTTTAACGGAATCTTTCAGTAATGTTTCAGTTTAATAATTTTACTATACGCTACAGCTAATTACTACGCCTTCGCGCCTGCGTGAGAAAAATGCACGCAAAGGCGCGAAGGCGCAGTTTTGATTTGTTGGATCTTAAACTGGTATTCTATCCATTTCCCGAGGTTTCTCAAAAGAAAAAGTATAGCGGATGCTACACTTCTTCTTTGAAAATTGTATATTTTATTACCCGCATCATGCAGGATTGAACATCATTTATTGCTGAGGCGGTGGATCTTTCTTAACCACGCGGCCTGTTTTCCGGTCTTTTGCCCTTCCGATCAAATAACCTGTTCCACCACCGGCGGCAGCGCCAATAGCGGCACCGGTTATATTATGCCCTATGATACCACCTGCAATGGCTCCTGCTCCTGCGCCGATCAATGTTCCTTTTGCTGCCGAGCTCCATCCTTTTTTAGCCGGCGCTTCTGTGGCTGCACCTGAACCTGTTGCTGCCTGTGATGAACTTGAACCAACGTTCCTTGATTCGTCTTCTTCGCGCTGCCTTCTGCGTGCCGCGGCAATGCGGTTATCTTCTTCCTGCTGTGCCTGAACACGGGCGCGTTCCGAATCGATCGCCTGCTGTTTAATGGCGGTGCTGTCTACCACAACGGCTGTATTGGTTGACTGGCTGCTGCACGCCGCAAATACTGAAGCGATACAGAGCGTTACTAATAATCTTTTCATGTCAAAGGTTTTTAAGTGAGTTATCATGCACTGATACGCTTAAAATTACCATGCCAGCTGTATTTGATTATGAAATGGGAATAACTGGAATGAGTTTACTTATTACCCCAACCCCTAAAGGGGCTTTAATTTATCTAAGAAACATAATTCCCCTTTAGGGGCAGGGGGTAAAAAATACAACTTCTCTACAGGGTTGGGGTAAAATAGATACTCAAACCTTCTTTCGCTTCATCACCCGTAACATCTGCAACACAACAGAGAATGTGATCAATGCGAAGCCGAGATAAAAGCTGTTCTTCAGGTTCTCATTTTCTTTGAACAAAATAAATGCAAGCAATATTCCATACACCGGTTCTAAATTGAGCGTAAGGTTTTGTGTGAAGGCCGACACTTTTTTCAATGCCTGTAACATAAGATCCATTCCGAGTACCGTGCAGAACCAGCTTAATACCAGCAACCATCCAAGATCTGTAAGTGTTGGAAAGATATAGGCCGTTGGAAAATAGTACAGGTATAGCGGCATCAATATAGTAAGCACTAATAATCCGCCACTCAATTCATATAACATTAATGTTGGCGCGGGCGCCACTTCCACATTTTTTTTATTGAGTACTGAGAACAACGCGCCTAAAACGGCAGAAGCAATTCCGAAAAGTATCCCTGTCTGGTACCGTGGGTCAAAATGAAAAATGAGATAGATACCAAGCAGGCTGATCAACCCCAATCCTGTTTCCTGCCAGCTGAATTTTTTATCGGTCATCAACGGTTCAAGTATCGCTGTAAAAAATCCAACCGAAGCAAAACAAACCAGGCCGATAGATACATTCGCGATCTTGATGCTTGCATAAAAACACACCCAGTGCAATGCGATCAATGAACCGATACCCAATAATTTCCATACGGAAGATGGCGGGATCCTTGTGATCGTTTTCTTCCAGCTCAGCCAGATAAAAAGTGTAGCAACCGTAAGCATGATACGGTACCATACGAGCAACCCTTCATTCAGTGTGATCAGTTTGCCTAATATCCCTGTGAAGCCTGCGAGGAAAACGGAAATATGTAATTTGATCAGCGCCTGTTTCATATCGCATCAAAGAAAGTCAATATTAATGTGTTGCCCTATTAAAACACTTGGTTTGTTTTGTCGAGTGATATCTAAATGGCACTCGAATGACACGGATCATGCGGATGTGTGCTGATTTTATTAATTATTCGATCGGCGAATATCTGCCTGATACGTGTCATCCGCGTGCCATTTTTCAATACAAAAGGCCTTATCGATAGCACAACACATTCGTTGAATATATTTGTAATGCCCGAAATAATTGCCATTCCCTTCATCTCTATAAAACGTTTGGATTTCAAAATAAATAGCAGCATCTTGTACTAAATTATTCAGCCAACGACTAACCAATAAATACTTTGCATGAACCCGATCATCAGTCTGAACAATGTTTATAAAAGTTATGGTGTAAAACAGGTATTGAAAGGGATCAATCTTTCCATTTATCCCGGCCAGGTGATCGGTTATATCGGGCCGAACGGTGCCGGTAAAAGTACCACTGTAAAAATTCTTTGCGGATTGATCTCTGATTATGAAGGGGAAGTAGTGATCGATGGTATTAACCTGAAGGATGATCCCATCGCAGTAAAAGCAAAGATCGGATATGTGCCCGAGCTGGCTGAATTATATGATGTATTAACGCCTGCCGAGTTCCTCGGTTTTATGGCGGAGTTATATAATATGCCGAAAGAAATGGCTACGGACCGCATCACGAGAATACTGTCGGCATTCGGTCTGGAAGCAAACATGCACCAGCGCATGGATACATTCAGTAAAGGCATGCGGCAAAAAGTGTTGATCACTTCGGGCATTCTGCATGATCCGGATATTATCATTCTTGATGAACCATTAAGCGGACTGGATGCAAACAGTGTGATCATAGTAAAGGATCTGATCAGCAAAATGGCCAAAGAAGGCAAGACCATTTTTTATTGCAGCCATATGATGGATGTGGTTGAAAAAGTAAGCGACCGCATCATACTCATCAATGAAGGAACCGTTATCGCCGACGGAAGTTTTGAAGAACTGCAGCAACAGCAAGGCAACCAGAGCCTGGAAAAAATATTTGCTCACATGACGGCCAAAGAATCATTATCAGATGCAGCTGATCAGTTGATGCATGCTTTTGGAAAATAAACTCATTGCAACACATGAACATCTTTAATAGATTTTTTCTCTGGTTATTGTTAGGTCCATCTTTCCTGTACAGAAAAATGGGGGTGAATATTCCGCACCTGAGAGCCATACTTACCGCCAAACTGATGATGGATGACAGGCGCGTAAGCGGCATACAGCAATCGCGAAGAAAAAAACAAAAGCCGCCGAAATTTGCAACGGTCAGTACCATGTTCTTTACCGCTCTCATGGGTTGCGTGTTCCTGTATTCATTTGCAGTGGGCCACGATTATCTTACAGAACTGACCATCTATTTTTCTTTCTACGTTTTTATACTTGCCTCCACACTGATCTCAGATTTTACTTCGGTGCTGATCGATGTTCGTGATAATATGATCATCCTTCCCAAACCCATCAGCGATAAAACATTTGTACTAGCGCGGTTATTACATATTGTGATACATGTATCAAAGCTCATACTGCCCATGGCTTTGCCGGCAAGCATCTATCTGTGTGTAAAGGAAGGTTTGGCAGGATTGTTCCCTTTTATTTTTTTAATTATTGCCGCTACACTGTTCACTATTTTCCTGATCAATGCTTTGTACATTTTTATTTTAAAGATCACTACGCCTGAAAAATTTAAAAACATCATCAGTTATTTCCAGATATTCTTTGCCATATTTTTCTATGCGGGTTACCAGCTCGTTCCCAGGTTGGTCAGCAAAACGGTGCTTTCCCATTACAGCATCACTTCTTTCAAATGGGCATGGATCACGCCACCGTATTGGTTTGCGGCGGGATGGCAATATTTACGGGTATTCAATTTAGCATCACCGCTTTTTATTTATTTTATATTGAGTGTTGCCGTACCGCTTCTCAGTGTATGGCTAGTGATCAAATATTTTGCACCATCATTCAACAGGAAATTATCCATGATAGGCGGAAGTGAAATCGGAAGCGCGCCTGTAAAAACCGGGAGTAAAGGCTTACTTTCTACCACCTCGGCTTTTATTTCTTCTATCGCAAAATGGTTCACCGAAAAAGGTGCAGAACGTATGTCGTTCCTGAACACCTGGAAATTAATGAGCCGCAGCAGGGATTTTAAAATGAAAGTATATCCATCCATCGGTTATATACTTGTATATGTGGTGATCATCTTTATGAACAATAAAATGTCAATGGCATCGATCATGGATCAGACGGGCGCAGGCAGGTTTGTTTTTCTTGGTGTGATCTATTTCAGCAGTTTTGTTCTGGTGATGGCAGTACAGCAATTGATGTTCTCAGAAAAATATAAAGCCGCCTGGATCTATTATATCACACCCATTCAATTACCCGGAAAATTATTCAGCGGTGCATTAAAAGCAGCGATCGTAAAATTTTACCTGCCACTTGTTATGCTTACTTCTATTGTTGCAGTTGCGGTGGTTGGGCCGAAGATCATACCCAATTTATTACTCGGTATTTTTAACCAGTTCCTCATCACAACATTGCGGGCATATATTTCTATGCGTGCATTGCCTTTTTCAGTACAACAGGCTACGAGTGTAAAGGGCGGAGGTTTTATCAGGGGGTTGTTTTCGATGCTGATAACGATCATCCTCGCCATTTTGCATTTTATGATCTATGGCTATTTAACTGTTATCATTATTTTTTGTGTATTGTCTGCTATCGCATCCTGGTTGATGATGGACTCATTGAAAAACAAAACCTGGGCAACCGTAATGATGCGGGAGTATGAAGATTAGAGGCATTATTTGATTATCTTTTTTGCCCCTGCCCCTGAAGGGGTTCTACAGATACTTCTGCTCCCCTTCAGGGGTTGGGGGTAAAGAAGAAAATTAAAATAAATTTGAAATCAACTACCCCACTTTCGAAGTAACCATATCATCCACCTCATTGTTCTTTACTTTTTTGCGGTAGTTCTTGAAGAGGCTTTGCCATTGAATGCTGAGTACACCCAGTACGCCTTCTTTAATGATGCCCTTGCTCATTTTACTAACGCCGATCTTACGGTCAACAAAAGTGATGGGCACTTCTTTGATCGTGAATCCTAATTTCCATGCGGCGAATTTCATTTCTATCTGGAATGCATAACCCACGAACTGGATCATATCAAAATTGATCGCTTCGAGTACATTTCGTTTATAACAAACGAATCCCGCCGTTGGATCATTAACGGGCATCCAGGTAATTATTTTTGTGTAAAGCGCGCCGCCCTTTGAATAGAGTTGCCTGTCGAGCGGCCAGTTCTCCGTTTTTCCTCCCGGTACATAACGGCTGCCGATAGCAAGGTCTGCCCCCTCGTTCTTGCAGGCATGGTATAATCTTTCGAGATCTTTTGGATTATGCGAAAAATCCGCGTCCATTTCAAATACATACTGGTACCCTTTTTCAATACTCCATTTAAAACCATGTATGTACGCAGTGCCCAAACCTAATTTTCCTTTTCGCTCTTCTAAAAATAACTGGCCGGGATACACACTCATCAGGTCACGCACAATATCTGCAGTGCCATCGGGAGAACTGTCATCTATCACCAATACATGATAATCCTGTTTAAGTGCAAAGACAGCTGTAATGATTGCAGAAATATTTTCCTTCTCATTATAAGTGGGTATGATAACAATTTTTTCCAACAAAAAAGGGGTATGCTTTAAGAAACTAAGTTACAACTTTGAGGGTTTCAAATATTAAATTCTGTCATAAGAAAGACACAAATATTATATCAGGCTTTCTTCACAAGTGTACGGTTAAGGATCTCAGTAAGTTTTTGCTTGGTATTCATAGCAAAATCGCCTTTCATCATCCAATCATAATATTGGGGTTCTTCTTTGAGCACTTGTATAACGGGTTTTCCTTTGTGTTTGCCGAAATTGAATATTTCAATGCCTTTGTCTTTAATAAAACGTCGGGCAAAATCAACAATATCATCTTCACCGGTAAACTTTACAATGCTTTCGATCGTGTTGCCAATCTGGGGATAACGTTCTACCTGCGCTTCAAGTACTTCCCATGTTGCGGTTGCATCGATCTCGGCGCTGTGCGCGCCATCCAATGTTTTCTGGCAATAAAATTTATAGGCAGCGCTTAATGTGCGCTGTTCCATCAGGTGAAATACTTTTTGTACATCCACCAGCTTTCTTCCCTCAATACTGAATTCAATTCCGATGCGCAAAAATTCTTCTATCAGCATCGGCAGGTCAAAACGGTTGCTGTTATAACCGCCTATATCGCAGCTTTCCATAAACTGTTTCAGTTCATTGGCCGCCTGTTTAAAAGTAGGTGCCTCTTTTACCATTTCGTCGGTAATACCATGTATCTCACTGGATCCTGCAGGAATGGGTATTTGCGGGTTGATCAGTTTTCTTTTCACCTGTCTCGCTCCGTCAGGTAATATTTTCACGATCGCTATTTCTACGATCCGGTCTATACTGATATTGATACCGGTTGTTTCAAGGTCAATAAAAGCGATCGGGCGGGTTAGTTGCAAATTCATTAGCGCAGATATCTTTTCTTATTCGGTTATTTGTTTGGCGAAAGTAAGCATATCTAAGCCATCATAGTTGCCACTGCTCATTAAAACCACATTTGATTGCGTGTACTGCTGCAACTGCAGCCATTCCCACAACACATTCCTGTCATTCATTACCAAAAGCCCTTCTTTGCCAAAACCTTCATATACTTTTTCGGCGGGCAGCCCGGGCATGCGTTTCAGTTCCAGTGCATGCCTGGAATAAAATACAACCGCTGTATCCGCTTTATCCATTGCACCCCGGTATTCAAGCATGAACTGTTCATTCAGGCTGCTGTAAGTATGTAATTCAAGAATGCCGATCAGTTTTCTGTCGGGATATTGTTGTTTCACCGCTTCAATAGTTGCTTTTACTTTACTCGGTGCATGCGCAAAATCGCGGTAAACATTCGTGGTCTTATTTGAAGCCAGTAATTCAAGCCTTTTTGCAGCGCCGGTAAAAGATCCGATCGCAGCAATAAAATCCTGCGTGTGAATACCAAGTTCTTTGCACGCATAAAATGCAGCAAATAAATTCATGAGGTTGTGATTACCAAACACGCGCAACGGGCCGCTTACACCTTCGATCGTAACAGTTGTCCTGCCATCGCGGATCGTATGTTCGGGAACGCCATAGGATTGATAACGGATATCCGCTCTTTTGTTTTCATCCACCAGTTTTTTCAATACCGGATCGGAAGCGTTATAGATCAGCAACCCATCCTTTTCAATTTTATTGATGAAGATGACAAACTGCTCAAGATAAAAATCAAAAGTTGGAAACACATTGATATGATCCCATGCGATCCCCGTCAATATCGCCACATGCGGAAAAAGAAAATGGAACTTTGGTTTTTTTTCGATCGCACTTGCCGGGTATTCATCCCCTTCACAAATGATCACCGGTGCATCCGTGATATTTACTGATTGATCAAAACCCTCCAGCCGCGCACCCACGAGATAATCGAAATCCAATCCCAGCTGTTTCATTACATGCATGATCATGCTGGTGGTGGTTGTTTTTCCATGGCTTCCGCCAACCACTACCCTTTTCTTTTGAATGCTTTCATGATAGATGTATTCAGGAAACGAATAGATCTTCAGCCCAAGTTCCTGTGCTTTCAATATCTCTGGATTATCGCTTTTGGCGTGCATGCCAAGTATAACAGCATCTATATCGGCTGTGATCAGGCCGGGCTGCCAGCCGATACGGTCAGGCAACAACCCTTCCAGGCTTAGATTGGTTTTGGCGGGTTCGAATATTTCGTCATCTGTGCCTGTAACCTGATAGCCTTTTCTATGTAAAGCAATGGCCAATTGGTGCATTACACTGCCTCCAATTGAAATAAAATGCACCCGCATACGTTATTATTTAGGTAAGAATCAACAAATTAACAAAATGTGTCAGCCAACAAGGCAACGTTTTCAACTGAAAGTTTATCTTTGTTGTGTTGCAAAATACAGCCTATCCTTTATTTAAATACCAAGCATGAAAAAGATTGTCCTATTGTTTCTCACTATTTTAGTAGCCGCGGCGCTGTTAACTTCCTGCGCACCGTCGAGAAGAGGCTGCCCTACTACTAACCCGAAATACTTCAGGCAGTAATTTTTTAAACAAGCATTCTTACCGTTTGTTTATACAGAAAAGATTTTGATGAACTGGATCCCCCTCACTACTGAAGACCAACTTTTACAGATAAAGGAAAGATCGGCCACTGTTCCGCAGGTGATCTTTAAACATAGTACGCGCTGCGGTACCAGCAGTATGGTATTAAGCAGGCTTGAAAGATCTGATGTACCTGCTTTGGTTGATTTTTATTTTCTTGACCTGATCCGATACCGCAACATCTCAAATAAAATAGCGGAAGTATTTAATGTTTACCACGAATCGCCACAGATCCTGTTGATCAAAAACGGCGAATGTGTGTATGATGAAAGCCATATGGGCATTCAAATGGATGAATTGGTTGAGCAGGCTGCTGCCAAATGATCTATAACCAACCGTTTGTAGAAAATACTTTTATTCATATACTAACTCATTGTTTATTCAGCATCTTTGCCGCTCAATAAACCAAGACATGGAAATAGCGGGTTACCTGGCTGCTTTGCTGATCGGTATTTCTCTGGGCCTGATCGGCGGCGGCGGTTCTATCTTAACCATTCCCGTTCTTGTTTATTTATTTCATATCCCGCCAACAGTGGCAACAGGTTATTCTTTATTTATTGTTGGGTGCAGCAGCCTTGCAGGTGCGTATAAAAATTACCGCCGCGACAATATCAATTTCAAAGCGGCTTTTTCTTTTGGTATTGCTTCCATTATTACGGTTGTATTGATCCGCAAATTTTTAATACCGGTCATACCCGATCATTTGTTCATGATCGGCAACATTATTGTTACAAAATCATTGGCCACCATGTTGCTGTTTGCCATCGTGATGATCATTGCATCACAAAGCATGATCAAGAAACAGGTGGTGGAAAAAAGCGGCGATAGCGATAACCCGATCGTCCTCACCAAAGCATTGTTCCGTGGTGTACAGGTTGGCATATTAACGGGGCTGCTGGGCGCCGGCGGTGGTTTTATTATCATACCGGTATTGATCTTTTCTTTTAACCTGAGTATGAAGCAGGCCATCGGTACTTCGCTTCTTATTATAGCGATGAATTCTTTATTTGGTTTTGCGGGCGATCTTTTTCATCATCAATTCGATTGGTCGCTACTTCTTCCTATTACCGCTATTGCGGTTACGGGGGTTTTTATCGGCAGAAAAATGGGGGAAACCATTCCCGGTGAAAAATTGAAAAAAGGGTTTGGGTGGTTTGTATTGGTGATGGGAGTGTATATTATTATTCATGAGTTGTTTATAAAATAAGTTTACTAATTCACCGCCGAGGCAGGGAGAAAGTAAATATCTTCCCGGGATTTTTTATCTTTCGCTGCAATCATCTTTCATGTATTTTAAAACTAACTGGTTCCCGGTATTATTGAGTGCGGTGATTGTATTGGCCATCGCCGATGCAGTTTGGGATCATTATGATGCATCAGGAACATCTACCACATCTGCTGCTGATTGCTGGACAGGCGCCGGCCCCAACCAGATACCGGTTGATGCAAATGGCGCGATGATCCGTTACGGAAGGGATCTTATCGCAAATACTTCCTTCTATCTTGGGCCGAAAGGAACGGTGATGCATATCAGTAATGGCATGAATTGCCAGAACTGCCATCTCGAAGCGGGCACCAAACCCTGGGGAAATAATTATGGCGCAGTTGCATCAACCTATCCAAAATTCAGGGAAAGATCCGGGCGTAAAGAAAGTATTGAAAAAAGAGTGAATGATTGCATTGAAAGAAGCCTCAACGGCCGCGCGATAGACAGCAGCAGTAAAGAAATGCGCGCAATTGCTGCTTATATCAAATGGCTCGGAAAAGAAGTTCCTATGGGAAGCAAACCAAAGGGTTCGGGCATTATGGAACTAACTTATTTATCAAGAGCCGCCGATCCTGCCAATGGAAAAACGGTGTATGTTGCTTATTGCGAAAGATGTCATGGAAAAAATGGCGAGGGACAAATAAATATTGATAACGCCGGTTATGCTTATCCGCCACTATGGGGAAACAACAGTTATAATTCCGGCGCTGGATTGTTTCGTTTATCAAGATTGGCGGGATATGTAAAGAACAATATGCCCAATCCGCTCAACTATCACAACCCCGAACTTACTGATGAAGAATCATGGGATGTGGCGGCTTATATCAACTCACAACCCAGGCCCACGCACGATCTCAGCAAAGACTGGCCAAGGATCGCCGGCAAACCATTCGATCATCCTTTTGGCCCTTATGCAGATACGTTTAGCGAAATGCAGCATAAATACGGGCCGTTTGCGGAAATAGTGAAGGCAGGTAAAAAAAGTAAATAAAGTAAATATTGTATGTAGTTCAAATGATAATCTATAATTACTAATTATTAATTATTAACTACTAATTAATAGCCGCATCATCCAATCAACCTGCACATCCTCTCCTAATAAAAATTCGTGTTCGCCAAATTTTTGAAAGCCGCATTTTGTATAGAACTGAATAGCGTTTGGATTGTGTTCCCATACGCAGAGCCAGATAAATTTTTTGTGTTTGTTTTTTGAATATGCGATCGCAGCATTCATCAATGCTTTACCGATCCCTTGCCCGATAAAAGAAGTAACGGCATATAATCGTGCTATTTCAATCGCATTTTCTTTCGTATCATCTTTCAAAAAAATATAGCCGGCCGGCTGATCATTTACATAAGCAAGTAAAAATGTATTTCCCGATTCTCCTACCTGTGCCATCAGTTGTTCTTTGCTGAACTGTTCTGCAAAGAATTTATCCATGTTTTCTTTTGTATTGTGATGCGCATATGTATGATAAAATGTTTGATGGCTGATATCAGCGATCAATTCAGCGTCGGCAATTGCAGCGGTGCGGATATTTATCTGATCCATTGAAATAATTATTGTGTGATCAACCCTGTATCAGAATTCTTTCGGAACCTGCTGAATACCGATTATAAAAATAATAACACAACCCGTCAGCACGCATGCATGGGCAAACAAAAAACCAACCGCGATCCAATGGATCACGGTAAAAAAAGAGAGAAAAATACCTTCTACGATAATAAAGTAGGCAAAATTACGGGTCTTATACAGTGTACAGATAACGGCTACGATGCTGAATACACCCACTAGAAAAAATACGACCCAGCCCAATACTGCATAGTTAGAGAATACCGACACTTTGATCATTTCCTGGGGATAAGGAAAAAGCAACGAGTCGTCAGGCTGATGCGTTGCCATGCGAAGCCCACGGACGAGGCCGAAGATCGCAGATATGGATAATAAGAAAACGGAGATTTTCCGGGAACGTTGCATTTATCGGATAAAGCTATAAAAACTTTAGTAAGAAATCAGTGGAGCAAAATATTTTTAATGCGAAGGTGTTGGCTGATATCAATTGTCAATTAATTCTATCACCATGGCACTTGCACCGCCACCGCCATTGCAAATACCTGCGGCGCCTATTTTTCCGCCATGTTGTTTCAACACATTGATCAAGGTAACAATAATTCTTGCACCACTGCAACCTAACGGATGTCCTAATGAAACTGCGCCTCCATGTACATTTACTTTTGCAGGATCCAGTTTCATCTTTTGAATATTTGCGATACCTACAACGGAAAATGCTTCGTTCAATTCTGTAAAATCAATATCGCTCATCTGCAAGCCTGCTTTGGCAACTGCTTTCGGAACGGCGAGTGATGGTGTGGTAGTGAACCATTCAGGCGCCTGTTCGGCATCTGCATAACTGCGTATCACAGCAAGTGGTTTGATACCCATCGCATCCGCTTTTTCTTTACTCATCAAAACAAGCGCTGCGGCGCCATCATTCATAGTTGATGCATTGGCCGCTGTTACGGTTCCGTCTTTTGTGAAAGCAGGTTTCAATTCGGGTATCTTATCAAACTTTACATTAAATGCTTCTTCGTCTTTTGCAAATTTGATGGGATCGCCTTTGCGCTGCGGAATGTTTACCGGTACTATTTCAGCATCAAAATAACCTTTGCTCCATGCCGATTGGCTGCGTTGATAGCTTTCTGTTGCAAATGCATCCTGTTCTTCGCGGCTGATATTACATTCTTTTGCGCAGAGTTCGGCAGCATTACCCATTGCATAATTATGATACACATCTGTCAGCCCGTCTTTCGCGAGCCCATCGATCAGATTCACATTACCATATTTATTACCCCAACGCATATTCGCGTTATAAAAAGGTACATTACTCATACTTTCCATTCCGCCTGCAACAATAATATCGGCGTCACCCAAAAGAATTGTTTGCGCAGCCTGTGCTATGGCTTTCATGCCACTGGCGCAAACTTTATTTACTGTTGTGGCAATAACATTATCAGGTAAGCCGGCAAATTTAGATGCCTGCCTGGCGGGTGCCTGGCCTGTGTTGGCCTGTAACACACAACCCATCAAAACTTCCTGTACATCTGTTGGTTTGATACCGGCTTTTTCAACTGCGGCTTTAATGGCTAGCGCACCTAATTGCGGCGCAGAAAAATCTTTGAGGCTGCCTCCAAAACTACCGATCGGTGTACGAACGGCTGAAACAATATAAACGATCCTGCTACTCATTATGTATTATTTGAGACGCAAATATACGGAAATGAACTAACGCCTGTTAGTTGTATCGAAACGGGAATTTTGAGCCACAAATACGGGGTTTTTCACGTATGGAACAATTGTTGCAAAGTTTACTTTTAGCTCCTAAGCAATTGTAAACGCACTATTTATGGAACATCAATACATCTCACAGATGACTGCCAACCCCGAACTCGTTTCACTTGGCTTCAAAGGTTTATTCTCTGTTATTTTACTCGCAGTAATGTTCTTCCCGGAAAAAGATAAAAAGTTAACGGAGAAGCTAGAGAAGGAATAGTTTATAGACCATAGTCCATGGACCATGGTCTATGAACTATGAACTATGGCCTAATATCTATACAATAAAGTTCCAACCGAACTTGTCTTCTTCTTTTCCTGTGCGGAGGCGTTCTATTTTTAATTTCAGCCTTGATGAGATACTTGTTTTTGTATAAGCCGGCAAACTGTAATCAAGGCCTTCGATATGTATCGTTCCGATAGGCGCTACAACTGCGGCAGTACCTGCACCAAATGCTTCGGTGATGGTGTTATTTTCAAATGCGTTGACCAATTCATCTACCGATATCCTGCGTTCTTCCGTTTTATAGGCAAGATCGCGGGCAATCTCCAGTAACGAATCACGTGTGATGCCGTCTAAAATAGAATCAGATAAAGGTGGCGTGACCAATGTATCATTGATCACAAACATAGCATTCATCATTCCTGATTCTTCGATGTATTTATTTTCTTTGGCATCGGTCCATAAAACCTGATCGTAGCCTTCTTTCCTCGCAAGATGGGTTGGATAAAATGCGCCGCCATAATTGCCGCCGCATTTTGCAAAACCGGTTCCGCCTTTTCCGGCGCGTATATAATTGGTTTCTACTTTTACCTTTATCGGCTCCGCATATAATGATGGAACCGGCCCCGTAAAAATAATAAAGCGGTATTCTTCTGCAACCTTAACACCAAACCTTGCTTCACTGGCAAATACAAAAGGGCGGAGATACAGGGCAGTACCGGGTTCTGAAGGTACCCATAACTGATCCATTTCAACCAGGCGAGCAATTCCTTCAACAAATATTTCCTTTGGTACAACTGCCATGCACATTCTTTCGAGCGAACGCACAAAGCGGTCGTAATGTTTATCCATCCGGAAGATATTGATGCGACCATCTTCCATGCGGAACGCTTTCATTCCCTCGAAAACTGTTTGTCCATAGTGCAATGCCAGTGCGGATGGGCTCATAACAAGATTTCCAAACGGTACAATATGCGGTGTTTGCCATTCGCCGTTTGCGTAATCACAAACAAGCATATGGTCGGAAGTATACTTTCCAAATTCCAGGTTAGTAAAGTCTACCTCGCCGATCTTTGAATGGGTTGTTTTGCGGATGCGGATGTCTGTGAGAAGTTCCATTTTATTTATTGGTTTATTCGTTTACTGGTTTATTTGTTTACTGGTTTATTTGTTTACTGGTTTATTCGTTTACTGGTTCATTTGTTTGTTGGTTTATTCATTTATGAGTTCGGGGGTGATCAAATATTTATATTTTTCAACTGCTGCGATAGCATCTTCAATGTCGATTGTCATTTTTACATTGGCTCTTGCATAAATACCGGTTTCAGGTTGCAGGTGTTTAAATCCGATCTTTTCATATAGCTTAATTGCACCGGCATTTTTTGTGTTGGAATAGAGTATTACTTTTTTCGCACCTAATGCACGTGCCTTTTCAAAACTTGCATAGCTGATCGCTTCTGCTATTCCTTTACGGCGGAAATTGAGGTCAACAGCCATTTTGGTGAATTCATAGGTTGTATCATCGATCTTACGTAATCCTACCGTGCCGGCTACTTCGCCATTATACAATGCCATCAGTATAGCGCCGCCTTTTTGAAGGATGGCGTCTTCCGGATTGCGCAGAACATATTCATCGATCGGTTCCATGGTAAACAATTCTTCGATCCATTGCCGGTTGAATTTTTCAAAATAAGGCTGATGGCCCAATTGATAATCCACGATAGTTATCAGAGACATATTTCTGTTGGTTTTAATTGACAGAACAAAATTGTTACAAAAAATAATAATAAAACAGATTCAGTTTTTGTATTTTTGGCTATATCAGATTTGATCACGCGATAAAAATCAACAGTATGAAATTCAACGGCGGCGACCACCTTTACATGCAGGTAGCAGAGGGATTAGAAAAAATGATCTCGGAAGAAGTATTGCTTATCGGCGACAAACTTCCTTCCGTTCGTGTATTGAGTGAAGAGAACGGGATCAGCATGGGCACTGCGTTCCAGGCGTATTATCATCTGGAGGCAAAGGGCCTGATCGAGTCGAGGCCGAAGTCGGGTTATTATGTCCGGTTCAATCATAAACGTTTTCCGGCGCTTCCTAAAATGATCCCAACAGATGCATTGTCGCATGAGGTGAGTGTGAAAGAAATGATCAATTCCATTTATGGTGATATCAGCGCTGCAGGTGTGATCAATTTTGCGCTGGCAGTACCTGATGCTTCGTTACTGCCTGTTGCCAAGATCAATAAATCGGTGATGCAGGCGCTTCGCAATTCAAAAGATCATTGCATCAATTATGAACAGACACAGGGAAATTTTGAACTGCGTAAACAGATCGCCAAACTTTCTTTTAACTGGGGCGGCAAAGTAAAACCTGATGAAGTAGTGATCACCAGCGGCTGTTTGCAGGCCATTACCATGTGTCTGAAAGCCGTTACCAAATACGGCGATACCGTTGCAGTTGAATGCCCCACTTATTTTGGCATTTACCAGGCTATTGAAAACATCGGTTTAAAAGTTGTGGAGATCACATCCGATCCGTTAAAAGGAGCCGATCTCGATTGCCTCGAAAAAACCATCAAAAAATTTCCTGTGAAAGCCTGCGTATTCATTCCCAATTATAATAACCCGCTGAGCAATGATGAACTGTCCGTAAAAGAAAAAGATATTGTTGACCTCTTGGTTTACCGTCAATCGGAACTGGGTTATGTAATGATCATCAACAACCGCCACACCGGTGTGTTACATGCGAATGAAATATTTACCACTTTACATATCGGCGACAGGATGCAGGGCTTTATAAAAACCATCCGCCCCGATAATAAAATTGATGTGGTACTCGGTAAACCCGGTTTTCAAAAAGTGGAAGATGAATCAGGAAAAATATTAAGGCTGCTTGCAGAAAATAACGGTTACCTGCCGTATCATGATAAATCAGATCCGCAGCAGATCTATGATTTTTTCGGGATGAGCAAAAAGACCTTCAAAATGACAACAGGCAATTTATACAAACAACAAAAGATCGCGTTTACAAAAACAGGGATACAGTTGGTTACGAGTGAATAGTCCATAGACATAGACCATAGTCCATAGTCCAACCATGGTCTATGAACGCCTCCTCATTAACTCTGCAACATTTTTTTGATCAGCTTACCCAGCATCATCAACCCATATTCCGAATCTTCTGAAAACGGTTTGCCAAAACTGATGCGGATACAGTTTGTATAATTGGTACTCACTGAAAATATCCTTCCCGGTACAATGGATATCTTATGTTTCATCGCTTCCGTGCGAAGCTGAAACGTGTTGATCTTTTTATTCAGTTCAACCCACAAAATAAATCCACCCTGAGGCCTCGACACTTTTGTATCGGCCGGAAAATGATCGATCACTACCTGCAAATATTATGATAC
>Ga0206949_1035_pt1 | contig 49553 bp, 47 predicted proteins | sample Alteio_BWOrgHeat_40_FD_153240 | JGI IMG/M metagenome (GOLD analysis project Ga0206949, IMG submission 153240) | Enriched cells from forest soil in Barre Woods Harvard Forest LTER site, Petersham, Massachusetts, United States -... | ecosystem: Environmental > Terrestrial > Soil > Temperate forest >...
TTTTTCATACACTTCTTTTGTTTTCGATTTATCAAAATCAAAGAGGATGCTGTAACGCAGGCCTTCCTGTTGCTTTGCATCTGCAGATTGCACCAGGCTTACAGAACTTTCTTTTATAACAGCGTGGCCGGTTTTTGTTTGGCCATGCATTACAACTTTATAATTACCCTGTACGCTGCCGCCTAAAATGGTTTTGCCCGCTACAGAAGCCTGATCCTGTGTATAAGGCCCGTAATGTTGCACGTTTCCTTTTTCATCTGTTACATCAACATTCCATGAATCCAGTAAATCATATGCACCATCATTTGTAAAGATCACATGGCTATCCAGCGGATCCTGCTGGTAAGCATTGATCAATACAGGGTTAAGGAAATCAGAACTGGCGCCGCCTACCTGTAATAATAATTCGGTTGAGTGGCTTGATATGTCAACACGCCTGTCTCCTTCACGCAGAAGCGCAAGTTCTTTCGTACCGCCCGGTTGTTCTGACGGAATCAACGGTTTGTCTCTTCCTTCTGTTGTGATCCTTGATGGGTCAATTCCAAAAACAGCAACCAGATATTGTTTAACATTTTCTGCCATTAGTTTTCCCTGCACAGGATCTTTATCCGAAGCGCCGGTGAGTGTGATCGCGCTTTGCGGGTTTGACCGCAGGCGGTCTCCCATAATATTCAGGATGTTGTGATAAACTGCGAGCTGTCTTGCCGAACGGCCGCTATTCAGATTATCAGGCTGGCCTTCCTGCAATTGCATTTCTTTAAATGATGCTGCCTGTGTCTGATTCAATGTTATGTAGCGCACAGGTATATCAGTTGAACCTATATCGAAAAAAACAGATTTGCGAAGCGGGAAAGTTTCTTTTACCTGCCTGCTTAACGGAACTACTTTAGGTGCACGCACTGAGAACTGTACTTCTTTTTCCGGAACCGGAGCCGTTATTGTTTTTGTTATGACAACAGGTTCCATTGCCGGTACCGTTGCAGCATGCGCCAACACTCTTCTTTTGGTACCGAGTTTCAACGCAGCACCTGCACGGATAGTATAAAACGACCACGATTCCACCGAACGCGGCTCATGGCCAAAATCTGTTTGAAAAGAAACGAATGGCGAAAGTGTCATTTGTGTCTCACTGATCTTTTTCGATACCGGAATATCTATTCCCGCACCCGCCTGTCCTGAAAGTAACGTACTGCGCACACCGCTCCAATCAGCTCTTGTATCGGTTTGTTTTAACTGCGTGTAAGTAAATTGTCTCGATATATCAAAGCTTACCGTAGGCCCTGCAAAAACATAAAATGCAGAAGAAAAAGGCGCTATGCGCAAACTCGGTTCAACAGCAACATAACTCACATCAGTTGTTAAATTAGCCGGGCAATTACACGGTGCAATCACCTGGTCAAATTTACCGCCGCGGTTGTCATAGGCAACATTGAGCATCAATCCCCAGACTTTACCCGGCCTGTATTCTGTCAATGCAGATAAATAGGGTTTAACGCCTTGTCCTTTGTGAAATGCGGTCGGCACAGTTAAGTTATCGTTGAGTACCTGCGTTGTTCCGCGGTATGTATTAAAATTTGCGGCACCCGAAATGCCAAACCACCATACAGGTTGCGTACGCTTTACCTCTTGTGCGTGGCTGGTGATGCCTGCAAAGATCAACATCAAAAGAATGAATGCAGATTTTTGTTTTGTTCTATAAAAATGTAACATATTAATTCTGTTTAAAAATGAGTGCGTTTATATTAATTAGATAAGCATCCTGTTTTCACAGGATGCTTATATCCGGTTTACTGATTATTGATTGTTGTGTTTACTATAGTAACAGAAGCTACCAAAGAAATTGCCCTGCCATTCAGGGTTGATTGTGGCCCGATAACCGATGCACCCGGATTAGAGATAGTAATTCCCGAAGTAGCTATAATGGTTCCTACCATAACGCCACCTCCTGCATAGTTGATAACTGCGGCGCTTCCCACATACCAGAATACATTTTTTGCTAAAGCCCCGCCGATCAGTTTAACGCTTCGCGCGCCTGAAGGAATGCCCACTGTTAATCCTGCTGCTGTCTGGAATATCCATACTGCATTTGGATCTCCTTTCGCATCAAGGGTGAGGTCTAAATTGGTTATATTAAAAGTTCCGCTGGATGCTTTATAAATACCGGGCGGTAAGGTTAATCCACCCAATTCGCCGGAACCGGGATCAGTGCCGCCTGGTTTTGAAGCGGGTGAAATACTGATGTATGCAGCATTTGCATCAGCAAGCCCCTGAACAGCGATTGCCTTGGTAGCTGCATTTCCTCCAAAAGGGCCACCCGGCGCAAATATTACCGGTGGTGGTGCATCTGTATATATCCTTCCTGTCACATTTCCAATATTCAAAGGTGTTTCAGTATACTTATCTCCCGTCATATCATGGAACCCGGTTATCAGCGTAGAAGCGGCTGTAGTACCAATGTTTCCATTGTTGATTACCGTATTGATACCTTGATTGGTTACACCGGCATTACCTCCGAAAGTTCCGAAAGTAGCGGCGAGACCTAAAACCACTACAGGTTGTACAGATGCCAATGCAAAGTTCGCTGTGATATTTTTGTTAGCTGTCATGGTAACACCTAAAGGGTTTGCAGAGCCTGACGCATCAACACTCCACGATGTAAATACATAACCTGTATTTGGTGTCGCTGTTAATTGAACATTGGTTCCATGATCATATTTTAACTGGTCAGGATTTTTTGTGACCGTTCCTCCGATAGCTGGATTAGCTGTTACATTTAATGTATAACTGTTGATCAAAAAATTTGCAACCAGTGTTCTGTTCGCACTTACAACGAACGTATAATTTGCACTGGTTGATATGACTGTTGCACCTTCTGTCCAGTTAACAAAGGTGTAGCCTGTGTTCGGCGAGGCGGTAATCGTTGCAGAAGCTCCTGATGTATATGAACCCGATCCGGTGGTTGTACCGCCAACTGAAGGGCTGGAAGAAAGTATTACTGCATATTGTAATGCCGGGATAGAAGAAAAATTCGCAACCAGTGTCCTGTTTGCAGTTATCGTAAACTGGAAACTCGAATTAGTGGATACGACGGTTCCGCTTTCAGTCCAGTTAACAAAAGTATATCCCGGGTTAGGTGATTCAATTACCGTAACGGTTGAACCTGTATTATATGAGCCCGATCCAAAAGTTGATCCGCCTGCAATCGGCGCTGATGATAACATGACTGCAAATTGTGCCGGCGGTATAGCCGTAAAGTTTGCGATCAATGCCCTGTTGCCCGCCATAGCAAACTGAAAACTCGGGCTTGTTGAAAGGCTTGTGGTTGAAGCACTGTCTGTCCAGTTGGTAAATGTGAAACCTGTTTTTGGTGTTGCACTTACTGTAACTGTAGAACCCTGTGCAAATGTTCCTGCACCGGTAACTGTTCCACCTGCTGCTGTGTTTGGTGCAACGGTTAATTGTGGAATGGTTGTAAAACTCCAGACAAAATCACTTACCATGGTTGTTTTGAACTTATCTGCAGCAGCCGCCGTAATGGTGCCTGTGTATTTTGTAAAAGGTAAAAGAGCCACATCCGGTTTAAAAGTGAATACGGTGCTGATGGCAGTTGCAGCAACTGTTCCGGGAATGATCGAATTACCTTGTTTGATGGTAAATGAAACCGAATTGATCGTTGATGGATTGATATCGGTATTGAAAGTTGCAGAAATAACTTTGTTCAACGCAACATCAACAGCCTTATCGGCAGGGTCTGTAGAAACAACAATAGGGCAAACGCCCACTATCCCTGTTTCTTCAACAACTTTTTTACAACCCGCTGCAAAAACAAACAGCATCAATAGCATGAGCCATTTATAGGTAAATATTTTAGAATAATTTTTGTAAGAACGCAGCAGGACAGCCTCCAGAGAGGAATAGATTGACTTCATGATTCAGGTTTAAAAATGTAGGAAGAAATTTGTCCGGCTTATTTTGACGAATGTTTCATCAACCTGTTTTTCGGACTTTAGATATGCAGGATATTTATCGTATAAAATTATATTAATGGGTCTGGAGGCGTGTTACACTATTAAGTAAAATAATTACATCTATCACGCATTATGTAGTACAATCCATTTTTTAGTGTAGATGCAAACAATGTGATGTTGTTTGTAATGCCATTGTACCTCATCATACGCCTTCCAGGTTTTTTTCACGCACTTTATTTGATAGCTTGTAAAAAGAAGGTGTGATGCCTGTTACTTTTTTAAACTGGTTCGACAAATGTGCCACACTGCTGTAGCGTAAGTTGTATGAAATTTGTGTAAGATTGAGTTCGTCGTAGAACATCAACTCTTTTATTCTTTCAATTTTATGGTTGATGATAAACTGCCGGATAGTGATACCTGTTGCTTCCGAAAAAATATTCGAGAGGTAAGTATAATCGTAAGACAATTTTTCACTGATGTGTTCAGAAAAATTTATTTTAGGCAATGTATCGGAGTAATGGATCATTTCCACGACCACATTTTTTACTCTTTCAATGAGTATGCTCTTTTTATTGTCCAGCAGTTCCAACCCTGATCTGAGCAGATTCAATCGAAGTTGTTCACGGGTCTCCTGTGCGATATACCCAACTATTTCAGCCATACCGAGGTCAATTTTTGTATAACGTAGTCCCAGTATCTCCAGTTCATCTTTCACCAGCATTTTGCATCGCAGGCTTACCATGTATTTGATGTAAAGCTTCATATGATTAGGTGACCTTTTTTATTAATTATTTACGGAATTGACAAAGCGATACCTGTCAGCATCTGCTTTATTCTTTCTTTCACTGAACTGATGCTGTAAACCGGACGGCTCCTTAGTGCCTTGTGTGTGAAGTAAGGGGAGTGTGTGAATTATACATTACAAGGAAAAAAGCATGCCAGTGCGCATATTGGGATAAACGGCCTTAAATGGTTTCTTATTAAACTCTGTGGCTCTGCGGCGCAGAGAGCATCTTATCGTTTTCTTAACAGCAACTGGAAGCAAAATTGTATCTACCTGTTATCGGTCATTCAACCAACTAAGCATATAAACTTCTACACTGATCATTTTATTTCCCACTTTAACTATCAGTTATGAAGGCTAATGCAAAATCTGTGTTTTTTATTTTGTTGATCTTTTTATCGTTCGCCAGGTCAAATGCACAACAACAGAAATATCATTTTGAAGCAGGTATCGGCCTTGGTACACTATTATACCAGGGCGATCTCGTACAAAGCCCGCTTGGTTCTTTCAAAGGTGCAAAGCCTATGGCGCAACTGTGGCTGGCCAAACCATTCTCTCCTTATTTTTCATGGCGCGCCAACCTTACCATTGGCTCTATCAGCGCGGATGAATCAAAATTTTCAACACCTTTCTGGAAACAGCTGCGTAATTTTTCTTTCAGCAGCCCCGTTACAGAACTCTCCGGCATGGTACAATTAAATTTGTATGGCGATAACGGGCAGGATAATTATCATACCATCACACCTTATCTTTTAGCAGGCGCAGGGATCAGTTTCTTACATATACAACGCGACTGGAGCCGGCTTGATACTACTGCTTTCAGCAGCAAATCAGCCACACAAACAGGGTTGGGTGTTGATACATTGCACAGTTTACCCAAAGCGCTATTTGTATTGCCGGTAGGAGCAGGTGTGCGCTGGGCGGTTACGCCAACCATTTCTGTAAACGCCGAAGCAATGATGCGTTTTAGTTTTTCTGATTATATAGATGGGTTTAGTTATGCAGCAGACAGCAAACAAAAAGACAGTTATTATGGCTTATCGCTCGGTGTGAGTTTTATGTTGGGTGGGAATGGAGTGAAGTGTCCGCGAATAAAAAAATAATTGATAATAATTCTATTCATCAAATCCATTCGGCCAGTCTTTCTTCAGCTTGGCAACTTTACCGCTCACTTCATGCAGCAGTTCCTGTTTGTAATGAGCAACCGTTGCGGCAATGTTTGAATCGGAAACAGCGAGGATCTGTGCGGCAAGTATGCCCGCATTTTTTGCAGCGTTCAATGCAACAGTGGCAACCGGTACGCCATTGGGCATTTGTAAAATAGATAAAACAGAATCCCATCCATCAATTGAATTGGATGATTTTATGGGAACACCAATAACAGGTAGCGTTGTTACTGAAGCGATCATACCCGGCAAATGTGCGGCGCCACCGGCTCCTGCAATAATTATTTTCAATCCACGCTCTTTTGCAGTGGTTGCATAATCCATCATACGCTGTGGTGTACGATGCGCGGAAACAACGGTCAGTTCGAAAAGAACACCGAACTGTTTCAGGATATCCGCAGCGGCCTGCATAATACCAAGATCGCTGTCGCTTCCCATAATGATGCCAACAAGTGGGGTGGTGGTTGCCATGCATCAAATGTACTGCAAGAATTTTTTCAATCAGAACAAAAAAATCCCCTCGCTGAAAGGAGGGGATCTTTAGGATGACACAATGTGTTCTTCTATCAGAAAGCTATGCGAAAGATCAGCCTTTAATTAATGTCTTTCCCTTCTTTCAACATACCGATGATCCTGGTAACGTTATTTTTATTTACAGGATTAGGTGCAAGCGGCTCTGCTTTTTCTGCATATTCCAATGCCTTCTTATAATCGCCAACACCCGAATATCCACGTACCAATCCCATCAACGTTGTGAATTGCCCCGGATTCTTTTCATAATTCAATTTGAAAACTTCGAGCGCTTCCTTGCTTTGTTTAGCTGTTAACAGCGCCCTGCCATATTGATGTATTTCATTCATCGTACCTAATGGCAATGCTTCTTTCATTACTTCTGCTGCTTCTGCACCCCTGTTCAGTTTGGTCAATACCTGTGCCTTGGTAGAGAGAGAAACAAAGTTCCTGTTGCCCAGCACATTCGGATTTACAGAAGTGTCTGCCCAATGCAATGCTTCTTCCAGGTTTGTGTTATGATCTGCACACCATTGCGCTGCTGTTTGCCAGCCCAGCCAGAAAAATCCCATATCGGTACGTAATTCATTACGGAAAGATTCTACCTGTGTCTTCAAAAGATCAACACCTATTTTAAAAGGGATATCTAATTTTTCCCATACCAGATTTGCTGTTGCGGTGTTTTCGGTTTCGTTGGTGAATTCATATTTCAGCCATTCAACAGAGTGGTCAGTAGTAACAGGTTTTACTTTTACACGCAGCACATCATCTTTGGGATCATAATAAAAACTTCCCCAGTTCGTATTGTTCCTTGAAAAGATCAATGTGCATTCATCGGCGCCATACGCAATAAAAAAACCATATTTCCCTTTTGCCAAAGGCTGGCCCTCGATGGTTACATCTGTGCTGAATTCGACCGTTGTGCATTCATTTGCACCGGCGCGCCAGGGCGCTTCTTTGCTGCTGCCGAAATTCTGGTCAACATAACCTGCCGGAACCAATTGCCCCCATATCTTTCCTTCACGTCCCTTCACACCGGGCCTGTCGTAATGTATGGTAACATCTGTGATACCGATCCTTTCACTTACTGAAGCTTTTTTGTTGCCGCCGCTTGGCGCAGTGGTAAGCGGCCTTTGTGCCTGCAAAGCAGTTACCGCCAGCAGAGATGCTGCGAGGAGAAAACGTTTCATGTTGTTTTGGTTTTAGATATACAAGCTACGAAACACGGATTACACGGATTTGAGATATATGATTAGAGTGTGAAGCTTTGTGATTAAAGCGTGAAATGCGTGATGGAAGGAAGTTTGGACTGACGGAATTTTACGGGACAATTGGGGAATTTTGAAATTGGGGAATTTTGGAATTGAAAAAACAATTTCCCAATTTCCCAATTCCAAAATTCCAAAATCCTCTATAAAGTGTTTATCATGTACCCAGAGATATTTCTTACTACAGGAGCTGCTTTTGCATTATTAATGGTAATCCTCAATTTATCGGTTTCCTGTGTACCAAATGAGGCGATCTTTTTTCTGCCAATGGTTGTTCCGGTAAAAACGTTTTGGTATTTCGTACCATCAAATGCTTCGATCGTGAATGAGCTGATGCGTTGGCCGTAAGCGATCATTTCTTCGAGCACTATTGTGTTCAATATTGTTTTTTTATTGAGTGTTACAACCAGCTGCGTGTTTTCTTTTTGTGGGGATGCCCAATACGTTTGTATGTTATGATCCGTTAGCGCTGATAAATTTTTATGGTTGTTTGTATTGGTGCTGAGTGTTGCATTTGCAAAAACATCCGCACCAAAAGCTTCCTCACGCAGTTTGCGGAAACCCATAAGGGCAGCGGAATCGATGGCATTGATCCTTCCGGTTCGGTCGGGCGGCACATTCAATAATAAATTGCCGCCATTGCCAACCGAATGCAGGTAGAGGTCAAATAATTTTTGCGGTGTTTTTACTTTACCGTCTTCTTTTGCATGATAGAACCATCCCGGGCGTATAGATACATCCGCTTCTGCCGGGATCCAGTTTTTGCCATTTACATTTCCGCGATTCAATGTATCCGTTGGCGGTGCGCCATGGCCTCTTTTAAAACCTGCCGTGTCTAATAAATTCCAGTTGGTGCTGTTGATCGTTCCGTTCTCATTGCCGCACCAGCGGATACCAGGGCCGATATCACTAAAGATCACGAGTTGTGGTTGCCATTTTAAAGCCGAATCTTCAAAGCGGTGAAAATCGTATTGTTGTTTTTTACCGTTCGGGCCTTCACCATTCGCACCATCCCACCATAGTTCAAAATATTTTCCATAATTGGTGAGCAGCTCTTTCATGGTTGATAAATAAATATCATTATAAGCCGGTGTTCCGTAAAGCGGATGATTCCTGTCCCACGGAGAAATATATACACCCATATCGATCCCCACTTTTTTACAGGCAATGGATAATGCTTTAACTACATCGCCTTTTCCATCCATCCACTTACTTTCTCTAACGGTATGTGTGCTGAATTTGCTTGGCCATAAACAAAACCCATCATGGTGTTTGGCAGTTAGTATAATTCCTTTTGCGCCTGCCTGTTTGGCTATACGCGCCCATTGCTCACAATCCAAGGCAGTGGGATTGAATACTGACGGATCTTCATTTCCCTCGCCCCATTCTTTATCGGTAAATGTATTCGGCCCAAAATGTATAAAGAGGTAAAATTCTTTTTCGTGCCATTGCAACTGCTCCCTGGAAGGCAATGGCGGTAAGGGTTTGATGGATTGTGAAAAAAGACAGGTTGTAAACAAACAACCGGTGAGCAAGAGGCAATTTCTCATAAAGCGAATTGAGAAAACAAGTTATCGAATATCAAACAGACGTACAAGCTAAAACTGCGCCTCCGCACCTTTGCGTGCATTTTTCTCACGCAAAGGCGCGGAGGCGCAGTAAATTATACATTCTCAGATCAACTGCCTTTTGTACATCTGCACCGCATTTTCATAACCTAAATAAATAGCATCGCACACCAATGCATGGCCGATACTTACTTCATCGAGTGAGGAGATATTTTGTGCAAAATATTTCAGGTTGCGGAGATCGAGATCATGTCCCGCATTTAATCCCAGGCGCAGCTCTTTTGCTTTGATCGCTGCATTTCGGTAAGGTGCAACAGCGGATTCTTTATTGCCTGTTTCAAATTGTTTTGCATAACCTTCCGTATATAATTCAATACGGTCGGTTCCTGTTTCCGCGGCGCCTTCTACCATCGCAATAGCAGGGTCAACAAAAATGGATACGCGGATATTTGCTTTTCTAAAAACATCGATGATATCGATCAGGTATTTTTTGTGTTTGATCGTATCCCAACCATGGTCGCTGGTTAGCTGGCCCAGTGCATCGGGTACAAGTGTTACCTGGTGTGGCTTTGTTTCGAGAACAAGATCAACAAATTTTTGTTCGGCAGGGTTTCCTTCAATGTTGAATTCGGTTGTAATGATCTTTCTTATTTCTCTCACATCACTATAACGGATATGTCTTTCATCCGGCCGCGGATGCACCGTTACACCATCCGCACCAAAACGTTGTGCATCAACTGCACACTGTACCACATCAGGATTATTGCCACCCCGGCTGTTACGCAGTGTAGCAAATTTGTTGATGTTAACGCTGAGCTTTGTCATAAAGCAAAAATACGGGAGAAAGTCTGTAGTCTATTATCTGCATCTGTTTTAAACTTACTAGTTCAAAAAACTTAAGCCGCAGATCCGCAGATTATTCTTACAAGATCAAATAATTTGCAGATCTGCGGTTGGAAGTCAACAGCGAATAAGTCTCTGTGTAATTTGATCGTGATAGTGTAGCTTAGATGTATAAAAATAATATCCAACCCATCGCATGAGTTATGTTTCATTAGAAGAATGTTTGCTTGATCTCGAAAAGAACGGACAGTTGGTTCGTATCAAAGAAGAAGTAGATGCTTATCTCGAAATGGCCGCAATACATTTGCGCGTGCATGAAGCCGGCGGCCCCGCGCTTTTATTCGAAAATGTAAAAGGCTCGCGTTTTCGTGCCGCATCAAATATTTTTGGAACGATAGAGAGAAGCAAATTTATTTTCCGCGATACTTTTCAGTTGGTTCAGCAACTGATCGGGTTGAAAGATGATCCCGTTAAAGCTTTCAAACATCCGTTGCAGAATCTGAAAGCAGGGTTAGCTGCTTTAAAATCTTTTCCATTACAGAACCCTTTATCAAAACCTGTTCTGTATGAAGAAATAAAGATCACCGATCTTCCCCTCATACATCACTGGCCTATGGATGGCGGCGCTTTTATCACATTGCCGCAGGTATACACCGAAGATATTGATGAGCCGGGTATCATGAAAGCAAATCTTGGTATGTACCGCATTCAATTAACAGGCAATGATTATAAACTGAATGAAGAAGCCGGTCTGCATTATCAATTACATCGCGGCATCGGTGTGCATCAGACAAAAGCGGATGCAAAAGGGTTGCCAATGAAAGTGAGTTGTTTTGTTGGCGGCCCGCCTGCTCATTCCGTTGCCGCAGTAATGCCTTTGCCGGAAGGGATCAGCGAAATGGCCTTTGCAGGGGTGCTCGGCGGAAGAAGGTTCCGCTATGTTTATCGCGATGGATTCTGTATCAGCACCGATGCAGATTTTGTGATCACCGGAGAAGTATATCAAAATGAAAATAAACCCGAGGGCCCGTTTGGCGACCACCTGGGTTATTATAGTTTGCAACATGATTTTCCCGTAATGCGTGTACACAAAATATTTGCAAAGAAAAATGCAGTATGGCCATTCACCGTTGTTGGCAGGCCGCCACAGGAAGACACCAGTTTTGGTGAACTGATACATGAACTGGCAGGCGCCGCTGTTTCGCAGGAGATACCCGGTTTACAGGAAGTGCATGCAGTTGATGCTGCAGGCGTACATCCATTATTACTCGCGGTTGGCAGCGAACGTTACACACCTTATTCTCCCGCAAAACAACCCGCGGAAATATTAACTATTGCCAATCATATTTTAGGTACAGGACAATTAAGCCTCGCGAAATTTTTGTTTATTACTGCGGATGACAGCAAACAATTATCGGCACAAAACGTGCAGGCTTTTATGGAATATATGCTGGAGCGGATCGATCTCACCCGCGACATTCATTTTCATACCAACACAACGATCGATACACTGGATTATTCCGGCACGGGTTTGAATACAGGAAGCAAAGTTGTATTTGCAGCATACGGTGAAGTAAAAAGAAAACTATGTACCGAAGTGCCTCAACTATTAAAAGAACTAAATGGTTTTGAAAACCCGCAGTTTGCAATGCCCGGCGTGATTGCGTTACAGGCAAAACGATTTATTTCTTATGATGAAACGCATAAAGAGATAGGATCGCTGAATCAACAACTGGCAACCCATAACCCGCAACTGGCAACTACTCCTTTTATGATCATCTGCGACGATACAAACTTTACTACTGCGAATCTCAAAAATTATCTCTGGGTAACTTTTACCCGCTGCAATCCATCGCATGATATATATGGAATTGATCCTTTTACAGAAAATAAACATTGGGGCTGCCGTGGGTCATTGGTGATCGATGCACGCATCAAACCCCATCATGCACCGGCTGTTGAAAAAGATCCGGCTGTTGAAAAAAAGATTAACAGGCTATTTGAAAAAGGCGGTAGCCTGTACAATATGTTAAAATAATTACCGTTAAGTAAATTCAGCGGCAATATATCGTCTAAGATGTAAATTGATTTCGTACATCTAAAAAACCTGTCATGAAAAGAATTGCTTTACTGCAGCGTATCGGTTTCATGGGCTTATCCATCCTGCTGATATTTTCAACATTGGCGCTGATCAGTTCTAAAGACGCTAAACTCATCGACGCAGTAAACCGGAAAAACGATATTGGTTCCGATAAGAATATTGTTATCATGGAACTGTTTACCAGTCAGGGTTGCAGCAGTTGCCCGCCTGCAGATGCTTTGCTGGCTGAATATGCTACATCAAATAATACACAGATCATTCCGCTTTCTTTTCATGTTGATTACTGGAACCGTTTGGGTTGGACAGATCCGTTCAGCAGCAATGCATACAGCGAGCGGCAGAAATGGTATAGCGAACATCTTCCGAAAGGAAGTGTATACACCCCGCAGTTAATTGTTAACGGAAGAGGCGAAGCAATTGGCAATAACCGCAATTCTGTAAAAGGATTGGTGCAAAAAGAATTGGCCGGTAAACAAACACAAACCATTTCCGTACTGGATGTGGCTGTTGGAAAAACCGCAGTAAGCTTTCATTACAAAACAATGAATGCAAATAAAAACGATGTGCTCAATATTGCGCTTGTGCAAAAACAGGCCACCACAAATATCGGTGCAGGAGAGAACCAGGGTGTAACACTCACCAATCATAATATCGTTCGCTCATTCGAAACACAGGCTCTTGCAAATGACGGATCAGCGCAAATCAATCTCCCCCCATCCTTCAAAGCATCAGACTATGCATTAGTAGTATACCTGCAAAATAAAAGCGACCTCATCATCAGCGCAGCCGCGATGAAACAATTAGTAATTAATAATTAGCAATTAATAATTATTAGCTGCTACACGTTAGCAACTATTAACTATTAACTATTAACTATTAACTATTAACTCAATTCACCACAACAAAATCCGGCCGCTTGATCAACTGGCTCACATATTTAAACCGGAGGTCGGTATTTAAAGTAATATTCCACTGATTTGAATTAAGGTAAGTAGTGCGTGGATAATAGTATGCTTTTAATTCAATGGTTCCGAATACAAGGTTCTCATTTCTTGTTCTTACGCCGCCGCCTACAGCTGTATATATATCACCCGTTTTTACCGGGCCGCCGATCGTTTTCAGATAAGTAGCATTGGCAAAAACAAATGGCGCAAAACTAAAGCCGACAAATTTCCAGGTATTATAAAAAACAGATTCGCCGTTAAAAGTGAGGCGGGTAGAGGCTTTGATGTCCGGGTTATTTAATTGCGGAATTCCATAATCGCTTGCCAAACGCAACGGGTCATTCAAAACGGTATTGGCTAACTGCGTAATACTTCCGCTTAAAAAATGACGCAGATACCATTTGCTGTTACCGAGTTTACGGAGCTTGGTAAAATATTCGAGGCTGGTTAAAAAGCTGATATCTTCCAGCCGGCCATTATTGTAATAGGTTCCTGCACGGATGATATAATTCATATAATCTTTTTCACGCGAGAAATAATTCCGCTGGTAATCAAATCCAATATAGGGCCGTGAAATGCGGTTACGGTTGGTCCATCCGCCAATGAACGACATACTGAAACCTTCCGGCACATCCTCATTTCGCCCGAAACCATACAGGAAATTGGTATGATAATAATCCTGTTCAAAAATGGTGTACGAACTCAGCACCGTAACAAGATCCGAATAATTGATATTATAATTTGTTTTGAAAAAATCAGGGATCTGCTGAAAACTCTTATGTATGCCACGCAATGCAATGATATGTTTGAACCTTGATTTAAAATTCTGCTGTAATTGTTTTCTTGCACCTATATTATAACCGATCCATCCATCAAATAAATTGTAACTGTATTGTAAATTTGTACGGTAAAGTGAATCGCTGAAAACAGTTGAGTAGGCATTTTCAGAAACATGGCGGCCTATTTCAAAAGCGCCTGTCCACACATGATACGGGCTCACCAATGGCAGGTCGCCTTGTATGTACAAACTTTTTTCTTCGCGCAATCCCGTATTAAAGGTTGGCGATTCAGTGTGGTAGCCAATGGCAAGATTCAAAAAACTACCGGCGATATTCCTTTTTGTAAAATCAAAGCCGATCCCGTATCCGGGCCGCCGTCGTATATCATACAGGTTACTTATCTGTAAACGGTTGGCCGAACCAAAAAGATTATCATCATTCACTTCAAAACTGGCCATCTGCGATGAGCCCGCATCCATGCTGCCGCCGATAGGAAATACATCTTTGCAGATCACGATCACATCAACAGAATCAATATCGGTACTATCCTGCTTTATGGTGATCCGCGCATCCTGTATATAACTCAATGCGCGTAAATACGTTTCATTATCTGCCAGCAGCGCAGGATAAAGCGTATCGCCTGCTGAAAAGAAAAGATTTTGTACAATAGCATGTTTACTTGTAGTGGTATGAAGCGCATTGCCGATATCATTAAAAATATTTTTTACCACTTTCTCCGTATCATTCACAGAACGGTTGAACCCCGTTTTCTCAATAACGATATTCCGGATGATCTTTCCACGGTAAGGATTGAATGCGTCCTCATTCTTAACCGCGCCTGTTAAAGGAATTACAGGATCGGGGTTATTAACAGATAAGCTCCTGCCGATCTTACCCAGCAACCCTTTTTTATTTGCGAGAAAAAAAACAGTATCCTCCTGGAATTTCTTTGGCATCGGATCCTGCGCACAAACCAAATGATACCCCAAACATAAAAGCACAAGCCATCCTAACCTTTTACTGATATGTAATGATGGTCTCCGCATTATATTGGGCCGGATTTCGTTTGATCCGGCTGAAGATAATTAATGAATAGAGAAACAAAGAAGATGCCGCTTCTTCACACTGTTAAATTTTTGTACCAATCAATGCCACAGCGCTTTTTCCATCACAATAAATAAAAGATCCTGTTTTGGCAACCCGAATTTTGTATCTGTTGGAAAAGGCTCTGTTTCTCCTGTTAGCTTATAACCATGGCGTTGATACCAGGCGATCAACTCATGCCTTACAGAGATCACCGTCATCGTTATCACGCTGCAATTATTTTTTTTAGCATAGCTCTCTGCTGCAGCCAGTAACTGTTTCCCGATTCCTTTTGTCTGCAGTTCCGGCAAAACGGTTAACATGCCGAGATATAATTTGTCTTCCTTTTGTTTCAGGTATACACAGCCCTGAATGTGGTTATCAGTTGTATATTTCAGGATAACCGAACCGGGTTCGTGAATGAGTTTACGCAGCGAGCCGGCATCTGTGCGTAATCCATCCAGCAGATCAGCTTCGGTGGTCCATCCTGTTTTTGAACTTTCGCCGCGGTAAGCGCTGTTCACCAGAATAGCCAGCGCATCAATATCTTTTTCGCCGGCAGCAGTAATCGTTTGCGGACTGATCATACAGCAAAATTATTTTAAACTAACGGAAAGACGGAAATAAAAGACCCGCTCAAACTGAGCGGGCCCGCTATATAACACCAACTTGCCATGAAGACTGATTCAAAGAATGGTCAACCCACCCGATCTGAACGGGTCGAGCTTTTTATCTAAGGGGTCGAGTTCGGTTATCAATACATCTATCTCATTTACATTGCAAACACGAATGCCCTGGTGCGAATGCAGTTTCTCAGATATAGACATTACCACCGTTTGCGCTGAAGATTCGATCATTGCTTTTTTTACCTGTACAATATCCCAGTCGCTGTCTGTAATGCCATGCTCCACATCAATTGCATTCACTCCCAGAAAACAGAGATCCGCTTTGATATGTTTGATCTTAGTGATCGCTTCGCCACCAACGGCTATCTGCGATTTTTTAGCGATCTTATCACCAATAAATATTACTTCTATGTTCGGATGCTGCGAATATTCATAAGCCGCCGGGATACTGCCCGTAAAAAAAGTGGCTTTCAGGTTTTCAGGAAGAACACGCGCCATTTCAATAATGGTGGTGCCGCCGCCGGTGAGTATGAACATTCCGTCACGGATGAGCTCCGCCGCTTTTTCTGCCACGATCTTTTTGTTGTCTACATTGTAAACATCCGACCGCAGGTAAAAACTGTTGAAAGATTTTGACAATGCACCTCCATGTACTTTGATAACTTTACCGCTTTCTGCCAGTTCATTCAGGTCGCGGCGGATCGTATCTTCCGAAACATTGATGGAACTGCTGAGGTCGGTTGATAAAACACTATTATGAAGGCTTACCTGGTGCAAAATATAAGCCTGTCGTTCTTTCTTAAGCATGTGCAAGGATTGGTAATACTAATTTCTGCATAATTTTTCAAAAACCGAACAAAAAGCTGCAAATTGTTGCAATAAAATTGAATAAATCAAATATAAACCTGCAAAAATGAATAAAGGCGTACAGAAATTATGCAGTATTGCCTCAAAAGATTCCCGGATGATCATTGGTTTAATGAGCGGCACATCACTCGATGGGCTTGATATTGCCCTTTGCCGCATTGCCGGTAACGGCATGAATACCGGTGTTGAACTGGTTGAATTTGATTCGATACCATATGATAACCATTTTAAAGAACAGATCCGTTCGGTTTTTGCCAAACCTACGGTTGATCTTGAACGATTATGCGTACTCAATGGATGGGTTGCCAGGCAACATGCTGCCATGATCCTTGATTGCCTCAAAAAATGGAATATCAACAGGGAAGAAGTTGACCTGGTTGCCAGCCACGGGCAAACCATTTATCACGCTCCCGAATTCCTTCATCCAAACGATGAGTTTGGAAACGCTACTTTACAGATCGGCGATGGAGATCATTTGGCGGTAGCAACCGGTATTATTACCATCAGCGATTTCAGGCAAAAACATATTGCGGCCGGCGGAGAAGGTGCACCCCTTGCCGTTTACGGCGATCATTTTATTTTCAGTAAAAAAGATGAGAACCGCGTGATGCTGAATATCGGCGGTATAGCCAATTTTACCTACCTGCCGGGTGATATGAATGTATCGGCGGTCTTCAGCACGGATACCGGCCCCGGCAATACTTTGATGGATGCATATGCCCGGAGTCATTTTCAACAGGCTTTTGATAAGGATTCAGCCATTGCCCGCTCCGGTACGGTCAATGAAACATTATTACATGAATTGGCCAGCCACCCGTTTTTCGAAAACAGTTTTCCCAAAACAACCGGGCCGGAATTGTTTAACCCTGAATATGTAGAAAATGCAATAACGCGGTCAGGTGTTTCGCCTGTTTCAGATGCAGATATAATGGCAACACTTAACCGTTTTACCGCCGTAACCATTGCAGATGCATTACAAAAAACACTTAGTAACGATCAGCCCTTTTCTATGTATGCAAGTGGCGGCGGCATGCACAATCCATTACTGATGGAACAATTGAAAACAATGCTTCCCGGTCATAGTTTTCAAACAACCGGTTCGCTTGGGATCAACCCGGATGCAAAAGAAGCCGTACTCTTTGCCATCCTCGCCAATGAATGCGTGGCGGGCGGCGATGAGTTTATCGGCGCAGGTAAAGGTATTCCTGCAGTTTCGATGGGCAAGATCAGCCTGCCGGCATAATTGCAAAATTTCAAATTTCAAAATTTCCCAATTACAAAATTTCAAAATAAAATAAAAAAGGTTCTGCGCAAGAACGCAGAACCTCAGATGGATATATAGAGCAGGAATATTATTTCTTTGTTTTAGAAAAAACACTCACAATTCCACTCCTGTTGATCTCCAATACAACTGATTCATTTTTCTTTCCGAAAGAAACATAATAGTTCTTTTCGTTCGATGAGTTTACAAACTCGATACAATCCTGCAACTGGTAATCAGGGAAAGTATATTTGGTAGTAATGGTTTCCAGCGCTGATTTAGGCAATTTATCAAAAGCAAATGTTTTGCTGGTACCGATCAGTTCGCCGTCAGTGCCGTAAAAAGCATTTAACTGCTCGTTGTCGATTACAAAACTTACCATATCGAACTGGTCGTTTGATTTCCAGGTTACATTTTTTGCTTTGGTGAATGATGCTGCAAAATTTGCTGCTACATATTTACTTACTGATGCAGGAGCTGCGAAAGCGCTTGTTCCGATTGCGATAGCTGCGATAGCTGTGATGAATAACTTTTTCATTTTGATTTAATTAATGTGGTAAAGAATATTTGTTTTTTTGTTTGTTGTTTTAATTTGATATGTCAAAAGTAAAACTGAATGATATGTAGACGCTGCGCATTGTGATTAGTTACATCCATTGGATGAACGATGGTATGAATGGTGTTAACGTAAATGTTAACGTGAAGGTCTAATGCACTACAATTCAATGACAGCAGCCATTTCAGCGGATTTGTTAATGAAAATTAAAAGGCTTTTCGCAGGGATGAATGTACTGACACAACTGTCCGTTTTAGGACGAGCGGTTTTTGGGGATGGTAAAAACGCGATCAAAATCGGTCAACTTGCCAAATCAGTTGTTTTGCGAAGATTTTTTGTGTGCATCAAACAAAAAAAATCGGTGTTTTTTATAAAAAAACACCGATTTTTTTCTTTTCAGGGCATTCAGCCCTGCCATATGCCCGAATTATTTCTGCTGAACCGACGGATAATGATCGATCGTTTCAAATACATTTCGTTTGTCCTGCTTTAATATAGAGATGAAACGGCTCAATGAATCGGCGAACTGCTTTTTTTCAAATAACCTGTCATGCGAAAGCAATACGATGGCGTTTGGCTGATTGGTTCTTCCATCATCAAACATCTGATTCATCTGTTTGATCATCTCATTAACGCTTTCATGCGGCGCCTTCATATGCGCTTCCTGGTGCCACTCAAGATCCCAGCCAACGATCTTATAACCCGCAGCATCTAATTTTTTGATCAGGGCATTGTCAGACTTCTGCCCCTGTATATTGCCATTCGACGCCCAGGTATTATTACCCGGCAAACGGATGATCTTAACGCCAATGCCTAATAATTTTTCATTTTTCATGAAATCATTATAAGCACTGTCCGTCATAGTAGCCGAATAGAACTTTGCATATTTATCATTGAACCCATGGCTGAAACTGTGGTTGGCCAGTAAGAACTGCGGGTAATCATTGCGCAGCGAATCGATGATCCTTTTTTTCCATGGCCCTACCTGGTTAAATCCTACGGCAAAGAAGGTTGCCTTTACACCCTCGGCCCTGAAAACCGCTTTACAGTTAACCGTTCCGGGTGGTTGGGGAGAATCATCCCAGGTTAAATAGATATATCTTTTGGTACTGTCATACTTAATAGGCGTGCCGGGCACCGGTTTGGCAACAACGGCTTTGGCTGAGTCGGCGGGTTTGGTATTGCTGGTTCCATTGTTACAACTGGTAACTGCTGCAAGCGCCAGTACACCAAGGGCGGTGTTGGCGATCATTTTCTGTAGATTCATAGTATTAGATTATTTCTGTTCAAAGGTACAAACTGTGTAAGCTTGAAAAATGTGTTTTTTATCCTCAGATGTGGAGAGGGTTGTTTATAGTCCATAGTCTATAGTCCATGGTCCATGGACTACAATATGATCATCTATACCTCTCCGAAACGGTGTACGCAACTTTATCATTGATACGCCGGAAAATATCATCATTGATCTTTCTGAGTTTTCGCATGCGCCGGCCGGCCAACAACATTCCATCGCTGTCGAAATACTGGGGTTGTGAATAGAAAGTGAGGATATAATATTTTTCACTCGTAAAAGGAAGATGCACGGCCACATGCCTGATAGACATAAACACCATCGACCTTTTCTGGTTATTGGTATAATAATCGAGGTTGTTGATCCAGATACAGTGGATGGATTGCATTTGTTTTACCAGGCCGAGCATGCCACTTACCTCGAAACCATATTTGCGTAGCGTATCCTGCAAACGCGGTTCGCTGATCTCGAATTCATAAATGTATTTGATGGAGTCGGTAATGATCTCGAGCGATATATAATTAAAGGAGCGGTCGGAGAACCCTACGGAAAAATGTTTTTTATCATAGAGCGTTTTGAATGACTGTTCGATCGAGGTAAGCGTTTTCTCATTCTCTTTATAATAATTGGTCGTGAATGCTTTCCGCGACGCACAGGAACACAAAGAGGCGATCACACAAAAAACAAGTATCGTATGGAGATATTTATTTTGCATCCGCTGTTTTTTGGGTGATATGTGAGATGCCAAACACAATTCTTTTCAGAAATGATTTTTCCAGTATCTGTTTTGTTCTGCCGCCATAGTCCCAATAAGTAAAAGCAACCCTGCCATCTTCTGTTTCTTCTATCGCCAGCAGGATAATATAATGAGTGGGTACACCGATCTTTAATTTCGTGTGATTTTTTTTATAGAGATCGAGGTTATTTACAAACAGTGCAAGATTGCCTGTTTGTATTTTCTCAGATAAATATTCGAAAACGTCATGCACGCCCGGCCGAAACAGATCAGAACCAACCGCATCCACTTTATAATTGAACAGCGCACGTATCATGCGGTTGAACTTGGAAAAATTTACTGCCGCCCATAATTTGTTTTCATCACCCGGATCATAATGATGATCGATAAAATTCAGGTAGCCTTTAAAATGGTCGGCCAATGAAAGGAACCAGACCTGGTCTGCAGGGCGAACATCCAGCTCTCCTTTAAAGCTAAGCGTGCCCGCAAAAAGTTTTACCTGCGAACCGGGTTCAAAAATTTCTTTTCCGTATCGTGCTTTTCCATCTTTATATAAAGCCAGCATAAATGTTACATAACCGAGCGGATCATTATGCAACGGCAGATAAGATAACGCAGCATAACCGCAGAAATTGGTGCTTCTTCCTTCGTAAATACTTAACGGGTTCTCTACGTTCTTACGGAGATTTTGCAAAAAGGCAACCGGATTTACTTTTATCCATTGACCGCTTGCCTGTAGCTCCGGCTGTTTATCAAGATAAGCAAGCGCCTGTTTTTGCGTGGAGAATGGCGTGGTGTCATTCCTGTCATTTGCAAATGCAATGTTTGTGGCAAAGCAAATGAAGAAGATCATTGCAGTGCGGATAGTGCGGATAATATTTTTTTTCGACTTTGTCAAATACGTATTAAAGATATGCATGCAAAAGCGCAATGCGTGGTTTGTGAAACGTTGGGTATAGTATCACTTGATCAGAATACAGGAATTGTTAGCCACAGATTCACAGATGATCAGTGAAAATCTGTGAATCTGTGGCTAACCAACTTAATACTATACCAAACATTGTTATTCCTTGTTTGTTACTCTTATAAATGTTCATCAGAAATTGCCGTAAAAAGTTATGCCATAAAAAAGCCGCTTCATTTTGAAGCGGCTCTTACTATGGCCTATCGTCTATCGACAATGGACAGTATTAATAACGGTAATGATCAGCTTTGAAAGGGCCAACCTTAGAAAGGCCTAAGTATTCAGCCTGTGCATCAGTTAACTCATCCAGCACAGCGCCAACTTTGGCAAGGTGTAAACGGGCAACTTTCTCATCCAGGTGTTTTGGCAACACATACACTTTGTTCTCGTAGTTCTTATGGTTCTTCCATAATTCTATCTGCGCAAGTGTTTGGTTCGAGAATGAATTACTCATTACAAAACTTGGGTGGCCGGTGGCGCAACCTAAGTTCACCAAGCGCCCTTCAGCTAATAAGATGATATCTTTTCCTTCAATGTTATACAGGTCAACCTGTGGTTTGATGGTATCTTTTGTATGGCCGTAGTTCTTATTTAACCAGGCAACATCGATCTCAATATCAAAGTGGCCGATGTTACAAACGATCGCTTTGTCTTTCATTGAACGGAAATGTTTTTCAGTGATCAGGTCGCGGCAGCCTGAAGCAGTAACGATAATGTCAGCTTCTTTCACCGCTTCTGCCATTGGCTTTACTTCAAAGCCTTCCATAGCAGCCTGCAATGCACAGATCGGATCAATTTCAGTAACGATCACACGGCAACCTGCACCTTTTAATGATAAGGCAGAACCTTTACCCACATCGCCATAACCGCCAACTACTGCGATCTTGCCGGCCATCATCACATCAGTAGCGCGACGGATCGCATCAACCAATGATTCCTGGCAACCGTATTTGTTATCGAATTTAGATTTGGTAACAGAATCGTTTACATTGATCGCAGGAATAGGTAAAGTACCTTTTGCCATACGCTCATATAAACGGTGTACGCCTGTTGTGGTTTCTTCAGACAAGCCTTTGATGTTTGCGATCAGTTCAGGATAAACATCAAATACCATATTCGTTAAATCACCTCCATCATCCAGGATCATATTCAATGGACGGTCAGCGCCACCAAAGAATAAAGTCTGTTCAATACACCAGTCGGCTTCTTCCTGCGACTGCCCTTTCCATGCAAATACACCAATACCGGCAGCGGCAATAGCGGCAGCGGCCTGATCCTGTGTAGAAAAAATATTACATGAGCTCCATTTTACTTCAGCGCCCAATGCAACCAATGTTTCAATCAATACAGCTGTCTGGATGGTCATGTGAAGGCAACCCGCGATGCGCGCGCCTTTCAAAGGCTGGCTCGGGCCGTATTCTGCGCGGATAGACATAAGCCCGGGCATTTCAGCTTCGGCTAAACGGATCTCTTTGCGGCCCCAATCGGCGAGGCTCATATCAGCCACCTTATGGGCAAGGCTGAAATCGATGGATTTAGTAAGTGTAGACATATTTTAGTGTTTTGTGTACAGCAAATGTAGTTTTGTAGGATAAAATAATAGTAATTTTATTTTTTTTGGGATAAAATGGTAGTTTAAATATCTTTATGTAGAATAAATAAGCTTTTTTATATGCCAAAAGCCATTCAAAAAGACGAATCCACTAATGCTGTTGTTTCATTGGATGAGAAGGACATGGCGATCCTTCGTGTATTGCAGCATAATGCGCGTGCAACGGTGAAAGAAATATCAGACAAAATTCATTTAAGCACTACACCTGTGCATGAAAGAATTAAACGGATGGAAGAGAATGGCGTGATCAGGCAATACGCCACATTGGTTGATCATTCCAAAGTAAAAAAAGGGTTAATGGTGATCTGTTATGTGTCGCTGAAACAGCACAACAAAAATGCAGGCGCAAAATTCATCAAAAGAATTCATGAACTGAATGAAGTGATCGAATGCTACAATATTTCGGGTGAATTCGATTTTATGCTGAAAGTGGTTGCCGAAAGCATGGACGCCTTCTACGATTTTCATGTAAACAAATTAAGCCAGGCGGAAAATATCGGTCATGTGCAGAGTGTGTTTGTGATGGGAGTGATCAAGCAGACGCATGTGTTGGTGCATTGATAATTAGTAGTTAGTAATTGTAATACAGGCAGTGGTGGGGATGGCATCGTTCCTTGCGTCGCAATCCGTTCGGCTGTAGAATATAATTGCCACAGACATCACAGATCGACACAGATTTTTTCTGTGCTGGTCTGTGATGTCTGTGGCAAAAAAATTAATTCGCAGCTATCTCACAAAAAATATCACACAATTCATTTGGCCTGCTGAAGAAAGGAGAATGGCTTGCCGGTATGCGATATACTTTTTCACACGGCGTTTCTGTATACATCTTTTGCTGAATAAATGGTGTTACGGCTTTGTCTTCTGTACACTCAATATAGAATCGCGGCACGCTGCCATAATTTTCTTCAGTTAACTGCAACGGCGTAATGCCTGATTCAACTGGCTCATGGCTGAGTAGTAATTTGGCGAGTTCTGTAATGCTTTCATCGCAGTCATGATACAGGCCTTCTTTATAAATTTCTGTCTGCAGCGTATGTGCATTCAATTCAGGGTACCTGGTTACATATGGTTTTAAAACACCGGTAACATCCTGCGCAGAATAATCTGCCTGTGTTTTTCCATTCGGAATAAGATAAGCTGCGAGGTATACAAGTTTCTCGATTTTTTCGGGCCTGTATTCTGCGGCCTGCGAGATCATGATGCCGTTCTTGCTGTGGCCAACAAGGATCACTTTTCCTTCAATGCTGTCGATCAGGTTGCAAATGGATCTGACAGTTGTTTCCATTTTTACTTCGCTGATCGGCGTTTTGTCCCTGCCCATGCCGGGCAGGTCGATCGCAAATGCTTTGTGTCCCAGGTTTTCGAGAATAGGGATCACTTTGTGCCAGTTCCATGAACTGTGCCATGAACCATGAATCAGAATAAATGTTTTGGATGAAGGCTGTTTCATAAATAATGTTTTATCAAAATTGAGAAAGATTGTTTTTGCAGAAAACCCGGAACTTGCGCTAATTGGAATTTGTTTTAGCAGCTTCCCAACCGATGATCGCTGTTTTGCGCGTATTGCCCCACATATAACCACCGAATGTTCCGGAAGATTGAATGATCCTGTGGCAGGGAATTAAAAAAGCTACAGGGTTACTGCCGATGGCTGTACCAACGGCTCTTGAAGCATTGGGATTATTCAGTTGGTGTGCAATGTTTCCATAAGTAGACAATTGCCCCATCGGGATCTTTAATAAAGTTTCCCAAACCTTTAGCTGAAAATCGGTTCCTTTCAGGTGGAGTTTTACCTGATGCAGTTTGCTCCAGTCGTTTTGAAAAATGAATAAAGCATTCTGTTGTATCATATCCAGTTTACGCTGAAAAGAAGCGTTGGGAAAATGTTCCTGCAATGTGGTAAGCGCCATGTCTTCTTCTTCAAAAAATGCCATATAGCAAATACCTTTTTGTGTTGATGCTACAAGAATATTTCCAAAGGGGCATTCTGCAAAGCTGTAGTTGATGTGTAAATTTTTGCCACCGTTCTTGTATTCGGCAGGCGTCATTCCTTCTATCTTGATAAAAAGATCGTGGAGGCGGCCGGTTCCGGAAAGCCCGGTTTCATAGGCGGTATCAAATAAAGTGGCCTTGTTTTCTTTCAGCAGTTTTTTTGCATATTCAATGCTTGTGTACTGGAGAAAATTTTTCGGGCTGGTACCCGCCCATTCGGTAAATAATCGCTGAAAATGAAAGGGGCTCAGGTGTACTTTCCTGGCAATATCATCCAGGTTGGGCTGCTCTTTGAAATTGAGCTTGATGTGCTCGATCGCCTCGGCGATGCGGCTGTAGTTGATGTTGTTTTGTGTTGTCATTTCGTTTGTATTATACTACAAAGAACGAAACTGTTATAAACCTGTAAAACCCGGAACTTGCTATTTTGTAAAACACATTATAGACCCAGCTCCATAATATAATCATTCATAAAAAAACCTTCCCCGATCTCCAGGTCAATCTCTTTGGTAATAACAAAACCATGTTTTTCATAAAAACCTTTGGCATTGTTTACACGGTTTACCTGTAAGATCAATTTGTTTCCGCCGTTTTCTTTTGCATAATTCACTGTTTCCATCAGCAACGCTTTACCTGCACCGGTTTTTTGTGTGATGGGGATCACGTATAATTTATTGAGTTTAAACATACCATCGCCTTCAGCAGAAACAGAAGCAAAACCAAACACATCGCTTTCGAGCGCTGCCATATAAAATTGATGGCCCTTGTTCATCTGTTCCTCTAAAGAGTTTTCACTGTACATCCAGTTAAGCATGTATTGGAGTTGTTCGGGCGAAAGAATATTTCCATATGCATCCGGCCATGTTGCCTGTGCAATACGGCGGATATCTGCAATGTCTGCTGTGGTTGCTTTTCGTATAATAAGTTGTGTACTCATTATTTTTATGGGTAATGTATTTTCTTTTTCGAAAAGAATTTTTTGTTCAGCCAATGAGCTGCATAAGCACTGGCAGTGCCAACAACAGCGCCGGCAATTACATCAGAAGGATAGTGCTCACCAAGATACAATCTTGAATAACCAACACACCCTGCCCAAACAAAAGCAGGAACCGTTACATACCATTTTTTATAAATCAATGCCAGTGAAGTAGCAGTAGCAAAAGAAAGTGATGTATGTGCGGAAGGAAATGAATGCCCGTTCTCACTTCCATCATAAGGAAAAATATCCAGCGGATATTTTTGATAGGGCCGTTGCCTGTTGATGATGATCTTTAAAGCTTCTGTGGCAACCGCCGCTATGGCAACGCTTCCCAACACTTCAATTGATTGCGATTTGAGATGGTCGTCTTTGTTTAATAAAGCAACCGCAAATAAGCTAACCGGAACCGCTACCGAGATGGGCTCAGCAGTGGAAGAAAATGTTCTCCATACATTACTATTGGGATGCGTTGGGTTGATGTTCTTTAATAGATCAATATCCCAGTTCTGTGCATAGTTGTTTTGCAGGAACAGGCAACAGACAATAAAATAAAGCGTTTTTATCATGATAGATTTTAGCTGTTGTTGGTTAGGCGGCCATAAGTTGTCAGGAAAAATTTCATGCAAAGCTGCAAAGCCGAAAATAAGGCGCCAGATAAGCTTTGTGAACTTTGCTCCTTATGCGCCTTTGCGTGAAATTTCCCGATAGTTGAAAGACTATAAATTCTGTAAACTTTCTTCGATCGTTTTTATCCTTGCTTCTGCATCCGATTGTTTTTTTCTTTCCAGTTCTATCACTTCAGTTTTTGCATTTTGTACAAAACGTTCGTTGCTGAGTTTTTTGATCACTGCTTCAAGGAATTTTTTCTGGTGCTCAAGATCTTTCAGCAATTCTGTTTTTAATGTGGCAGAATCTAACTGTTGTTCCGATTCAATAAAAAATTTATCTTTTTCAACAGCCACAACAATTGTATTGGTTACAACTGAATCAGTATAAGAAATACTTTCTGCATTTACCTGTTTCAGCAAAATGTTTTCAATGTCGCGGTAATTGGCAGTTAATGCAGTCTGTATATGTAACCTGATCGGGTCTTTTGGTTTGAGCTGGTTTTTATTTCTTGCGTCACGTAAAGAAGAAATAACCTGTTTTAATAATTCACCCGCTTCCAGAACTGAGGTATCAAATGGTTGTAAAGGCGCGGTTTGTTTCACACAAAGATCATCCGTTTTATTTTGCAGCAAATGATAGATCTCTTCTGAAATGAATGGCATAAAAGGATGCAGTAACTGCATCAGCTCTTCAAAATAGCTTATTGTTTTTTGATACACTTCAGCATCAACAGGTTGTTCAAATCCCGGTTTGATCCATTCAAGATACCAACTGCAGAAATCATCCCATATCAATGAATAGATCGTTTTTAATGCTTCGCTTAAACGAAACTGGTTCATCATTTCATCTACTTCAGTTTTTACCTGATTGAGGCGATGACCGAACCAGGTAATGGCGAAATCGTGAGCCGTGAGCCGTGAGCCGTGAGTTTTATTTTCTAACTCACGATTCTCGTCTGACGACTGACGGCCTTCCCACATCTTCAGCAACTTCAATGCGTTCCAGAGTTTGTTATTAAAATTTCTTCCCTGCTCAAGTGAAGATTCATCAAATAAAATATCATTGCCGGCGGGTGATGCGATCATGATGCCGAACCTTACTGCATCTGCACCGTACTGATCGATCAGCCCGAGAAGATCCGGCGAGTTGCCGAGGCTCTTGCTCATTTTTCTTCCCTGCTTATCGCGAACGATGCCTGTGAAATACACATCACGAAAAGGTTTTTCGCCCATGTATTCAAAACCCGCCATGATCATCCTTGCCACCCAGAAAAAAATAATTTCGGGTGCTGTTACCAATGTGTTGGTTGGATAATAATATTTTATTTCTTCATTACCCGGATCAGAATATCCTTTGAACACTTCGAAGGGCCAGAGCCAACTGGAGAACCAGGTATCGAGAACATCATCGTCCTGCCCTAATTCCTCAATTTTGAATTTTGAATTTTGAATTTTGAATTGTTCGAATGCTTCTTCTTTCGATCTGGCAACCACAAAACTTCCATCAGGCGCATAATACGCAGGAATGCGATGGCCCCATGTTAACTGGCGGCTGATACACCAGTCGCGGATATTCTCCATCCAGTTCCGGTAAAGGTTTTTGAATTTGGGCGGATAGAATTTGATTTCTTCATCCATCACCGAACGCAAAGCCGGCTCACTCAGTTTCTGCATGCTTACCCACCATTGCAGGCTCAGCCGCGGTTCTACTACCACATCCGTTCTTTCTGAATAACCTACTTCACTGGTGTACTCTTCGGTCTTGTCTATAAAATTTCCTTCTTCAAGTAACTGTACTATTTTTTTCCGTGCAGCAAATCTTTCTTCGCCAACTAATATTTGTGCGGCTTCGCTTAATGTACCATCGTCATTGAATATATCAACCACCTCAAGGTTATGTTTTTGCCCGAGCTGGTAATCGTTCATATCATGTGCAGGCGTTACTTTCAATGCACCTGTTCCAAAATCCATAGCTACATATTCATCGGCGATCACAGGTATGCGGCGGTTGATCAACGGAACGATCACATGCTTGCCTTGTAAATGTTTATACCGATCATCTTTTGGATGCACACAAACAGCCGTATCGCCCATAATGGTTTCGGGGCGCACTGTAGCGATGGTGATGAAGTTGTCAGATGACAGTTGTTGGTTTACAGAAGCAGCATTACTGTCATCTGTCAACTTATTTCCTTCATCTATTCTATACCTGAGAAAATATAATTTCTGTTTTGTTTCTTTTCTTATCACTTCCTCATCACTCAAAGCGGTCTTTGCTTTAACATCCCAGTTGATCATGCGTTTGCCGCGATAGATCCATCCTTTGTTATGCAGGTCAACAAAAACACTGATCACCGATCTGTAATACGCATCATCCATGGTAAAAGAAACGCGGTTCCAGTCGAGGCTGCAGCCCAGTTTCTTTAACTGCTGTAAAATGATACCGCCATATTTTTCTTTCCATTCCCATGCATACCTCATGAATTCATCGCGGCTGAGCGATGATTTGGTGATGCCTCTTTCGCGAAGCATACCCACCACTTTTGCTTCAGTGGCAATTGAAGCATGATCGGTACCCGGTACCCAGCATGCATTCTTACCCTGCATCCTTGCGCGGCGAACAAGAATATCCTGGATGGAATTATTCAGGCAATGTCCCATGTGCAAAACACCGGTAACATTAGGAGGAGGTATTACGATCGTGTACGGCTCGCGTTCATCCGGTTTGCTGTTGAAATAACCTTTGCTCAGCCAATGTTCATACCATTTGGCTTCTATTTCATTGAGAATATAATTTTTACTCAGTTCCATTGTACGCTTAACGCTTAATGCAGAATGCTTAACGCGTTAGGTTAGCATTTATGCTGTTTAAAGGATTGCAAAAGTAAGGAAACGGGAAGAAAGCTAAACGCTTAATGCAGAACGCTCAACGCTTTTTGCTTTCGGCGTTAAGCCTTAAGCGTTTTGCGTTCTGCGTTTTTCGCGTTTTACCAGGTGAGCATTTGACTGCTGCTTTCCAATACCGATATGGCAATAATGGATACAGGTTCTGCTTCAGGCTGGCGGCCGCTGGCACAGACACTGACGACTGATTTGGGAAGGGATAAAGAAGCACAGCATTTCTTTACTCCGCTGCCAATATTTTCTGCTGTGCGGGTGGCAGTATTGCTGCATCCGCACAGGAAAATGAGGAGGAGTAAAGGAAGGATGTATTTCATAACAGTTATCAGTTTCAAAATTAATGTCTGTCCTGGTTAATCTATGTTAATAATAGCTAACGTTTGTTTAAATAAAAGGTTACAAAAGCTGGCTGGTTATTTTTCTGATTAGTCGCGATCCGCGAACTTTTGTTACAATCCGGGCCGGATTTTTTTCCGGGAGGGCGTAAAAAACATACACTCCTATCTAAAGGCAGGCAATACTGGGGATATATGCGGAAGACCTGAACTTAATAAACGTGTCTTCCTGTCCATTCAAAATAGGCGATCAGCGCCACAATAATAAAGATCACGATACCGGCACCGATAAGGATCTTTTTCTCGTTTGTTTCTGAATGATGATTTGACCGGGCCATAGCAATCGATTTAAAAACGGGTGAATAAATCGGATTTCAATTGCAACTGGCTTTCAAAGGATCTGGCCGGGCTAAGGATCAATGCCAACCTGAATTAATTCAATAATTATGGTAAGGTAAACTTTAAAAGCCGGATTTGCAAGCTATTTTTGTACGATGCAGTTTGCAGTTGTTGATATTGAAACCACGGGCGGTTTTCCGCAGGAGCACGGTATTACCGAGATTGCCATCGTTTTGCATAACGGTACAGAAGTAGAAGGCAGGTATGAAACACTGGTGAACCCGCATCAACCCATTCCGCCGTTTATTGCGAACATGACGGGGATCTCCGATGCGATGGTTGCCGTAGCGCCATCGTTTGAAGAAGTGGCGCCGTATATTTTTAATCTTTTGAAGGATCGTGTTTTCGTTGCCCATAATGTGAACTTTGATTTTTCTTTTGTGAAACACCATTTGCAGGAAGCCGGGTTTCATTTGCAAACGCCCAAACTTTGCACGATACGCCTGAGCCGGAAAGTATTTCCGGGGTTTAGAAAATACGGGCTCGGGCATCTGTGCCGTGAACTGGGCATTTCTATTTCAAACCGCCACCGGGCCGGTGGAGATGCATTGGCCACTTCGGAAGTGCTGGACATGGTGCTTCGAAACAATGGCGGTATGCTGATCAAGGAAATGCTGAAGAAAGAGAACAGAAGCCAGTTGCTGCCACCCAATCTTCCCGAAGAACAGGCTAAGAATCTGCCGGAGAATCCCGGTGTATATTATTTCCATGATACCAAAGGAAAAGTGATCTATGTTGGCAAAGCAAAGAATATCCGCAAAAGAGTGATCAGCCATTTTACCGGATTGGATATTTCAAAAAAACGCCAGGATTTTTTGCGTAGTATCTATTCCATTTCGCATACGGTTTGTCCAACCGAGTTCATCGCCTGTTTGTTCGAAAGCGTAGAGATCAAACGTTTGTGGCCTATTTATAATAAGAGCCAGAAACGTTATGAACAGTTATGGGGCATTTATCTTTTCGAGGATAGCAAAGGCTACCATCGCCTTGCTATCGATAAAAAAAGAAAATACTCATCGCCCGTTGCTTCTTTTTCTTTGCTGGTTGATGCACACAGGATGTTGTGGAAACTGGTAAAAGAATTTGACCTGCATGCTGCCCTTTGTTTTTTAGATAATACCGGTTCGCAGGAATTGCGCGATGCCGGCATGTATAACCAATGCGTACAAAAAGCATTACACTGGATAGAAACACAAAAAGAAACTTTCCTGATCCGTGATAAACATGGTTGCGTGCTGGTAGAAGAAGGAAAATTTTATGGAATGGGAGAGTTGCCGCCCGATATGGATATTTCTGCACTGGCCGATATCAAATCGCAATTGATCGAATACCCCGAGAATGAAGTGCTCCGCTCGATGATCAGGAATTTTGCAGAAAAATATCCGGGCAAAGTTGTTAAGATCGCGTAATTAATTTCCTTTGAAACTTAATTTCACCGCACCGTTCACCGTTTCCGTTGAAGAAAGGTTTATCTCATAGCGTTTTCCTTTGCAGGTGATCACTACCAGCGCAGTATTTGGCGGAATGGTTCCCTGGTTGTCGGCAAACAGTTCGAGTGTATGTGTTGGTATTGTTTTAGAAAGTTCAAGGCTGATGGTTGCCGCTTTTTCACTCAACAGTTTTTTATCAACAATCGTCTTTCCATCAAGTATCAATGTGGCGATATCTCCATCTATGATACCGTTATCATACAGTTCGATCCTGATAAATGATGAGTCAAGTTCAATAGCTCGTTGTATCTGTGTTTTACGGATAACAACAGGGCCGGCAACAGGAATTACCGCAGGTGTATTAATTGGATTACGAAGAGCAGCTATATCAGGCATAAAGATATTGGCTGTATCCAGCAAAGTTTTGATGATGCCTTCAAACCTGATCCGTAAGGGTAACAGGTGAAGATGTACTTCATCCGAAATATTCATTCCCAATCCGCCAAGACGCGAAGTGCCGATCCATTCTGTTGATGCAGCATCGTTCAATGTTTTGTTGGCAGTACCCGTTACAATTTCTTTATCGGCCTGCCGCGATAATGACAGATCATAAAATACACTGTCAGGTTTTTTAAAAGTAAGATACGAACCCGGCTTGTCGGGCCTGGATTTAAGATGCGTTACCACCAGCAATAATAATTTGTCCGCATCATCATATTTACCTGTGAGTGTAAAATATTGATCGTCGCCTTCCTGCGGCAGTGAGGCTTTTGAACGGTTATAGGTTGTGATCAGGCTGCCTGTTACATCGCCTGACGCATTGATATCGAAGACCAGTTTTTTTTCGGCCGCCATTTTTTTCATAACGGTAGTGATGGGGAGACCGGGCAGGTATTCGCCTTCACCGTTCCATGTTCCGGAATAAGTTTGTGCATACATAGTATGTAATACGAGTTGCAACAATATGCATAACATGGCCTTCCTCATAAAACTGAGTTGTACTGAATTGGCATTCATCTATAACGATGCAACTACTTTTACAGTATCGCATGTTGATTAAAAACCGGTTAACTTTTCTTGAATTTTACGGAGGGATATATCCGTGGGATTGGATGATGCAAAGTTAGTTTTAAGAGTATTGCATGAAGATTAAAAGCCTGTTAAGTTTTGTGTTGAAGGAGAATGGGTGAATAGGCAATGGTCAATGGTCAATAGTTAATAGTTAGTGGGGAGTGAGCGGTGGTGAATGTGTTGCGCAGCGAACGGGACGATGAAGGGTGCGACGCAACGCAAGTATCATAACAGCAATACTGCCTGGCCACAAATAATTCACCATTGACTATTCACCATTGCTCATCCGCAAAAGTCTTATCTTGTTTGCATAAAATAACAGTATGAAAAAAATCTTGTTAGCCGGAGTATGTATCATCGCCCTGTCGGGTATTAAAGCGCAGAACAAAGTAAACCCGGTAATCAAAAATTTCGGAACGGTAAATGAAGTGCCTTATGCAGTGGAGAAACCTGATCCGGCTATGGATTATAAGATAGTGATAGAGGTAAATTCCACACCCGATAAAGCCGATGTGGTGTATGAGATGTTTGATAAAGTGGCATCGGTTGTAAACCTGCATATGCTCGGTGGTGTTCCGAAAGATAAACTGCATATAGTGCTTGTGATACATGGCCCAGCTGCACAATACATTGTAAATAATGAAGCGTACCAGAAAAAATTTGGCGTTAATAACCCCAACCTGCCTTTGTTTACTGCGTTGAATGATGCGGGTGTAAAAATATTTGTGTGCGGGCAATCGGTGATCAAAAGAAATATCGATCCGGCTACTATTGCACCCGAAATAAAAGTAGCATTGTCTGCTATCACCACTTTAACTACTTACCAGTTGAAGGGTTATGCTACTTTGCATTATTAACTTAGTGAAATATAAATCCGCAATTTGCTAATCCGCCAATTGTTTGATCTCCCTGTTTTCATAGATCGTTTGTTGGCCGCCATTGAAACCAACGCGTATCATAGCCCGCACCAATTGTTCTGATGTAAGGCCGATATTGGGATAGACCTTGCTCAGAAAGGGTTTATATAAAACACGGAATACACGGTACAAAGCATTCGGCTCAACCCTTGGCGTTACGGGATAAATATATGCGGGACGGAAAATGGACAATTGTTTAAACTGCAGCCTGATCAGGATATTTTCTGCAACACCTTTATCATGCGCAAACATGATCCTGCTTTTTTCCGAGAGGTCGGCGCCTTGTCCGCTTAAAAAACAAAATGTGGATTGCGGGCTGTTATGTTTCAGACATTTGGCAAATGCTTTTGTAAAATCAACTGTAATTTTTCTGAACTCATTTTTTGGAACCTGGCCGGTATAAACGCCGATACAATAAAAACAAATATCCTGCCCGGTGAAATGCTGTTCAATTGCGGAGTAATCTAAAAAATCGTTATGAAAAACTTCCACGAGCCTGGGATGTGTGATGCCCGTTGGTTTTCTTGTGATGGAAGTGATCTTCTGCACATCGCTTCTTTGCAGGCAATGTTCGAGAACCAGTTTACCGATCATGCCGTTGGTGCCGGTGATGAGGATGGTTTTCATAAATGCATTATTGACATTTATTATTTTATGAGTTGCAGGCTATCTACTCTTTCAAAATGCCTGATATTTAATGTTGCCAGCGAAAGACCATTACTGATAGCTGTTGCTGCAATAAAAAGATCAGGAAGGTCGATCTGTTTTCTTGTTCGTTTCAAGATAGTATTGATATTAACAGCAATTTTTACAGCAACTCTATCAAATGGAAGTACACGAACCTGCCTGAGAAAATCTTCCCAAAAACCAGTTTGACCGGCAGACGTTCCCGCAAAAATTTCAAACTCGGTAATGACTGAGATGTAGAATATATAATCATGCTTAACCAATTGAGAAAGTTTTGATTTAGATTTATCTGTTTTGCGGAAATAATCAATTAACAGAGAGGTATCAACTAAAATTATTTTGTCCGCCATTGTACAAGAGCTTTCCTGACGGCAATTACTTTCTCAAGTTGTTTTTTACTGAAGGTCGGCCCAGACAAAAGAAGTTTTTCCAATTTTTTTCTTTGCGAACTGGAAATCGCTGCCTGCTCAACTTCAGTTTTGAGTTTTGTCCATTGCCCGGCGGGAAGTTTTTTGACAACCTTTACTAACTGATCAAATTCTATGTCGGCTTTTGACTGCATACTCAAATTTAGATCTTTTTGTTAAGAAAGGAGAAAACCGTGCATGTATTAATACTCAGGATTTATACCTACATAATTCAACGGTGTAATGGCTCTCAATTCTTTTTTTACAGCTGTACTTACTTTTAAACTGCCGATGAATGCATGGAGGGATTTTTTATCGATCTTATGATTGCCGCGTGTAAGATCTTTTAATGCTTCATATGGATTGGGATAGTTCTCGCGGCGTAAAATAGTTTGTATGGCTTCGGCTACAACGGCCCAGTTATTTTCGAGATCTTCTTTTATTTTGTTTTCGTTGAGAACTAATTTGTTCAAGCCTTTTCCCAAAGATTTTAATGCAATGGCAATATGCGCAACAGGCACGCCGATATTTCTCAGCACGGTTGAATCTGTTAAGTCGCGCTGCAGGCGGCTCACGGGTAGTTTGGCCGATAAATGTTCGAGCAATGCATTGGCTATGCCCAGGTTGCCTTCTGCATTTTCAAAATCTATCGGGTTCACTTTATGCGGCATGGCGGATGAACCTATTTCCCCTTTTTTTGTTTGCTGTTTGAAATAATCCATGCTGATATAGGTCCACATATCCCTGCACAGGTCGATCAGGATATTATTGATGCGTTTGATAGCATCAAAATGCGCAGCGAGCGAATCGTAATGTTCTACCTGTGTGGTGAACTGCATGCGTTGCAACCCAAGAATGTCTTCTACAAATGCATTGCCCAATACTATCCAGTTCTTTTTGGGAAATGCTGCATGGTGCGCATTAAAATTTCCGGTTGCACCGCCAAATTTTGCGGCGTAGGGAATACTTGAAAACAATTCTATCTGATTATTCAACCTTTCTACAAACACCATGATCTCTTTTCCCAGCCTTGTGGGCGATGCGGCCTGGCCGTGTGTGCGCGCCAGCAATGAAATATTTTTCCACTGGGCCGCTAACTGGTACAAATGATTCTGCATATTGATAATGGATGGCAGGTATTCATGTTCCATGCAATGTTTCCAGCTCAGCGGGATTGCGGTGTTATTGATGTCCTGCGAAGTGAGCCCGAAATGGATCCATTCTTTTAATTGCGGGATGCCGGCTTTATCCAGTTGTTCCTTTAAAAAGTATTCAACGGCTTTTACATCATGGTTGGTAATGGCTTCGATCTGTTTGATCTGTTGTGCATCGGCGATGCTGAATTCATCCAGGATCTTTTTGAGCGATGTGCGGCTTTTGGACGGCAGCTTAAAAAATTTATGATCCGCCAGGAAGAAAAAATATTCGATCTCAACCAGCACCCGGTACTTGATCAAAGCATATTCTGAAAAGTATTCGTCTAAATGATTTACCTGTTTACGATAACGCCCGTCGATGGGGGAGACTGCGGTGAGATTGGTTAGTTCCATGTCAATAATTAGTAATTAATAATTAGTAATTAGTAATTACTAATTGATTTTGGTTTGCACTCCGCTTCTTCCGCGGTTTAAAAAAGCTGCTCAGTGTAATTCAGTACAAGTGTGCGACGCAACGATGCTGAATCTTGTTCCATCGCTCAGTACACAAAAAAGCTTTTCTTTGCTGCAAAATTAGACGAATTGGACAAGAGAATACGCGTTGGGGCGGTAAGTTATTTGAATACGCGCCCTTTATTATACGGATTAAAGCGTTCGGGGCTGATGGAAAGGATTGAATTGATGGAAGAATACCCATCGCGGATAGCTGCTATGTTATTAAATGATGAGATCGATGTTGGGCTGGTGCCTGTGGCCATTATACCGCAGTTGGCAGAATCGCATATCATTACGGATTACTGTATTGGTGCGGAAGGAGAAGTGGCGTCGGTAGCGCTTTTCAGCGAAGTGCCGATTGAACAGGTTACTAAAGTATTATTGGATTACCAGAGCCGTACTTCAGTAAGCCTTGCCCGGTTGCTGCTAAAGGAATACTGGAAAAAAGAAGTGATACTGGAAGATACCAAAGAAGATTTCCGTTCTGCCATTAAGGGAACTACAGCGGGTATTGTTATTGGCGACAGGGCGCTGGAACAAAGAAGCGTATCGCCATTTATTTACGATCTCGGCGCGGCATGGAAAGCGCATACCGGTTTACCATTTGTATTTGCCGCATGGATCGCCAATAAAGCGCTGGGCGATGATTTTGAAGATGCATTTAACCGCGCCAATGCGTATGGCGTTACACATATTGATGAAGTGGTTGCCGAAAATAATTTTGCCGTATATGACCTGAAGAAATATTATACGGAGAATATCAGCTATCAATTGGATGCACAAAAAAAGGAAGGCATGGCGTTATTTCTAAAAAAATTGAACTTATTTTAGAAGGATGGGTGTTACTCGACCGGCATACAATGTACAGAAGGGATATGTATTGACGCGCATCAAACGGTTGCTGTTTTTTTTGATCTTATTTCTTCCCCTGATCAGCCTGCACGCCCAGTTCCAGGTAAAGGATACAGTTTGTGTAAACAGTTCCGTGATCATTACCAATACGATCAGCAATGCAAGTACATATTACTGGAGTTTTTGCCAGGCAGATATCAATACCGTTCCTGTTGGTAATAGTTTGGGGAATGTAAATAATGTTTTTTCAGTTCCTGCTTATATAGATTATGCATTTGATAACGGGCATTACTATGGATTTCTTACCAATAATTCGCCGGGCGGTTTGGTAAGGCTGGATTTTGGAAACAGTTTATTGAATGCACCCACTGCTGCCTACCTCGGCAACTTCGGCTCCATACCCGATGGATGCCAGGGAATACAGGTAGTGAAAGAAGGCAATAACTGGTACGCTTTGATAGCAGGCGGCGATCCCGGCGCCAATTCAACACCCAGAATATTAAGAGCTGCTTTTGGAACATCGCTTGCCAACACGCCAACAGTTACCAACTGGGGAAATATCGGCAACCTTGCTTACCCGCACGACCTGTATGTTTTTAAAGATGTAAACAACTGGTACGGCTTTGTTGCCAATTATGCTAACAGCACAATCACGAGGTTTAGTTTTGGAACTGATTTTACCGGCACGCCAACAGCAGTTAACCTTGGTACTCTCGGCGGGATCAATGGCCCAACAGGGCTTTGCCCGATCAATGATAATGGCATATGGCGCTTATTTGTAACAAGCTTTAACGGCAATACCCTTTCAAGGATCGATTTCGGGAACAGTTTATTGAATACGCCTTCGGGTTCTGCAAATCTTGGCAACCCCGGCAATTTATTATTTAATCCGCGCGATATCCTGATCGTAAATTATTGTTCACAATCCGTTGCTTTTATAGGCAATGATAACAGCGATGTAACGAAGCTTAATTTTTCTACGCTTACTTCAACGCCAACTTTTACAAACCTTGGAAAGATCGGCGGCCCAGGAAATATACATTCGGTATCAAAACTTTTCAGAACCGGCGCCGACCTGTTTGTTTTTATGCCTAATTCTTATTCAAATAATCTTACGCGTTTACGTTTTCCGGGCTGTTCCAATGCAACGGTAGCAAGTTCAACTTTGCAAACGCCACCGGCTTTCTCATACAATACACCCGGTACCTATAATATAAGCCTCACTGTTGATGATGGTTTGCCAACACAGGCTACCTATTGTAAAACGATCGTTGTGGCAACAAAGAAACCCGAGTCTATATCCGCAGATGTAACTGTATGTGTTGGAAATGCCGCAACATTGCAGGCAACAGGTGCGGATGTATATGAATGGCTGAATAAAACCGATATAACAAATACCGCAGATTCTTCTGTGGTTGTTACACCTGTAACAACTACCAGTTATAAAGTTAGGTTATACAATAATACCTGTGCAGTAAACGACACTTTAACAACAACGGTAACGGTTAATCCTAAACCGGTTGTTGCAGTAACCAAATCAAATGATATAGACTGTTCTAATGCCACAGCCCAACTAAGTGCAACAGGCAGCGGTACCTTTCAATGGTTGCCGGTAACGGGTTTGTCTGATCCAACTATTGCCAATCCTGTTGCGGCCATCGCCCAGACAACTAAATATTATCTTACCGTAACCAATTCGGCCGGATGCAGTGCAAAAGACTCAGTTATTGTGCAGGTATCAGGAAATACTTCTACAGACAGGTATATGGTTCCTACCGCATTCACACCAAACGGTGATGGGTTGAATGATTGTTTTGGTGTAAAAGAATGGGGTAATATTAGCAATCTCGAATTCAGTATTTATAACCGTTGGGGAGAAAGGATATTCTTTACCACCAACAGCGCCAATTGCTGGGATGGAAGATATAAAAGCTATCCACAGGAGCAGGGTACTTATATATATCATATCAAGTTCCATAGCCTTTGCGGCGATGTTGACAGGAAGGGAACGTTCGTGTTGATCAGGTAGAACAACGCATCTTTACAGTAAGTTTGAAAATGGAAAGGATCGCAATAATAACCATCTGTTTTAATAACCTCGCAGACCTGCAGCGAACCTGTGCATCTGTAGACAGCCAAACAAGGCTGCCCGATGAACATTGGGTGATCAATGGATCAACTGAACCGGATATTGAAGAATGGTTATTGCATACACCGCAACCATCTTACCGAAAATGGATCAATGAAAGGGACAATGGGATCTCCGATGCATTCAATAAAGGGATACAATATGCAACCGGGCCTGTCACGCATTTACTGAATTCGGGCGACTGTTATGCGTCGGATGATGTTTTAAAAGCGGTTGATGGCCTGTTTATAAATGATCCGGATGTGCAATGGATCAGCGGGAACATACAAATGATACGGGGCGGTAAACCTGTCATTGTTGGTAAGCCTTTTGAAAAAAATAAATTATACCGCGGCATGCGGAGTGTATCGCATCCGACCTGGTTTGTAAAAAAGGAAGTGTATAACAGGGTAGGGCCGTTCAACGGTAAATATAAAATAGGGATGGATTATGATATGATGTGCCGCATGGCCGATGAGCCTTACGCGTATTTAAATAAACTGATCACTGTATTTGATGATACCGGCATCAGCTCTGTTAACTACCTGCGTTCATTAGAAGAAACAAGAGAAATATACGAATCGCATTTTGGTTATTCTGCCAAACTGGTTGCGTGGCAGTCACGGTTAAAAATATTACATCATTTATTACAAACCCGGTTTGGAAAATGGTTGTTCGGCATCAAGAAGAAATTGGGGCTGGAAAATTTTTAGCGCTCCGATGGATAACGCTTTGATAAGGCAAGAATTACTTTTTCCGCTCTCACACCTGCATAAGGCGCATCGATCACAAACTCATATTTCTGTTTAACGAGCGCATCATTTTTTAATTCTTCTTCGACCGGATCGGGGTAAATAGCATAAAACTCAGCGGCTACCTGTTGCGGGTAAGGCGCAAACCTTTTGTATTGTGAGCCATTGAATATTCCGAAAACTGGACAACCCACTGCTGCCGCAAGATGTACTGAGCCGGTGTCTACAGACAATAAACAGGTTGCTTTTGCAAAAACGGCTAACATGTCTGTCAACGATGTTTTTGACATCAGATTGATACAGGGTTGTTTGTATTGTTCACAGAAAGCATCGATATATGCTGCATCACTGGCTGTTCCGCATACAACAGCTGTCCATCCATGCGTATCAAAAAGATAATGGCCGGCAAGAACAAAATTTTCTGTTGGCCAGATCCTTTTATTGCTTCTCGATCCGGGAAATACAACAAAATATTTTTCAGGAAGTTCCACAGGTAGTTCCGTCAACAATGTTGTATCGATCTTTGTATCTGCGATGACAGATTTTTTTCCTGTTACAAATTCTGTGAACATCCGGTTACGGAAAAATTCGAAGATGGGCCTTTCGGCATGATCGAAAAGATGGTTATAAAGATCTTTATCGTATCCTTTTTCATAAGGCTGCACACTTTCCTGGTTGGCCACCATACCATAGTTATCTGCGGCTTTGGCTGCTTTAACGATACTGTCATCATACCGTTTATCTCTTGAAAAAGTTGGATTGATCACAACATCATATTCCTGCTTGCAAATTTGTTTTAAAAAAGTATAACGGTAGCCGATCTCTTTTTTGAATCTTGTTTTATCTAACCAGAAAACACGGCTCACCCATTTTGTATCAAACTCATTAAATAAACTTCTCCAGCTTTGGTTTCCGCAAAAATGAATTTCATGATCTTTAAAACGCTCCGATGTTGCGATCTCTTTGAGGAATTTATGCCAGAGTATATAATCACCGATCTCATCAACCCGGATGATAAGGAGTTTATTGCCTGGTAAGGTTTTGCGGGCGCCGATCGTTGCCAGCCAGCGTATGCAGTCGTATATGATGCCTTTTAACCTTTTCATATCTGATCGGCAGGTTTACTTTGTTTTCCGGAGAAATGCGCTGCCGCTTTTATCGGGCATAAGGATAATATATTCCTGTTTCTCTTTGCAGAATTCATCTATTGCCAGTTTGGATCCGTTCCAGTGAAGGCTCGAATAATCGTGCAGGAAAAAAATGCCGCCCTTCGGCATCCGTTCATAAAAAAAATCAAGGCCGGCTTTTGTTGGTGCATACAGATCGCAATCAAGGCTCACGATCGCGTATTGCCTTGCACGATGATCATCCGTTAAAGTATCCGGAAAAAAACCTTTTACGTACACGCAGTTCTTATCATCTTCACCAATCACCTCTTTTACCAGATCGATGGATGTGTTGTTAAAATGAATTTCTTTTTGATCATCGATACCGGTAAGGTCTGTTTCTTTAAACCCTTCGAATGTATCGAACAATAATACCTGCCTGTTATTCTGTGCGGCAAATTTTGCAAGGATCGCCGCTGTATTGCCGCGCCATACACCCAGTTCTGCCAGGTCGCCCGGAATACCATCGCCGATCACCTGTTTGCAGTTGAGGATAAAGGCCCATAACCTTGTTACATCTCCGCCGTTGTTTACTTTATTATGTGCAGAAAATTTTGAAACCAGTTCATCAAATTCGGGATGCGCCCTGAATGCATAGTATGAATCGGGATGATAGGCAACAAAAAAAGGCCCCGATACCCATTTGCTTATTCTGAAACGAAGGCCAAGGATCTCCTGCTCATGCAACCTGTTGAGGATACGTTGTTCCGGCGTTCTTTTTTTCAGGAAGCCTTTTATGTTAACCAGGAATTTTTTAAACTCGCCCATTCGCTTTTTATTTTGATAGAAATTGCGCAGCACTAAAGATAAAGAAGCGGCAGTATAGTGCGGGATACAATTCGCCTTTTGTGACTATATTTGGCCTCATTTGTTCAATGGTACGGTATCACAAATAAAAGTATAATTACGATGGGAAAGTTTAAAAAATGGAAAGAGGTTTTGTACACGAAACTGAGGCGCACATTATACCTCGAACAAATGGATTCGAAGCTGGGAACCATGCATGCGCTGGAAGTGGATAATTACCTGCAGCATAATTTATATAATAATCCCAAATACCAGGTTCCTGAAAAATTAACCAGGTTCGAAATGCAGGTGTTTTCGCAGTTTGGCGAAGACGGGATCCTCCGCGAAATATTCAGGCGAATCGGCACCACCAATAAATATTTTGTTGAGTTTGGTGTGGAAGATGGCTCTGAAACCAACAGCACTTATCTTTTATACCAGGACTGGAAAGGTTTGTGGATCGATGGGGACGAAAGATTTACTTCCGCGATCAAAGAATCCTGCGCCAATGCGATCAGCCAGAAAAAGTTAACGGTCATTACCAGTTTTATCACCGCAGAAAATATCGAATCCATTTTTGCACGGGGAAATGTGCCGGAAGAATTTGACCTCTTATCCATTGATATCGACCGCAACGATTATTATATCTGGAAAGCCATCACACATTACAGGCCGCGCGTGGTGATCATTGAATACAATGCTGTTTTCCCGCCGGGCGATCATTTTGTGGTGCCGTATGATGCCAATGCGATGTGGGACAAATCAAGTAACTACGGCGCAAGCCTTGAAGCGCTTGCCAAACTTGGCGAAGAGAAAGGATACAAACTGGTGGCAGGTTCTTTTGCAGGGCTGAATGCTTTTTTTGTAAGAGAAGATGTAATGGGCGATCATTTTACCGGCCCGTTCACCGCAGCAAACCATTATGAAGAGCCGCGTTATTTCCTGTATACAAAAAAAGGCCACCCGAGAAAGATCAGTCTGTAAGTAATATTAAGATCATGTGATTTATAGGATTTCAATAAAAGAGAAACGGAGAAAAAGAGCGATCCCGGTTTGCTTTTTTACTCTTTTTCTTCGTTCTTCTCTTATCGAAATAATTCGTAGTAAAATATCATTACACACCCCGGCTTACTGTTGTATCTCTTCTGTGACGCCCTTTTACTCTTCCAAAATATCACTCACGATTTTTTCAAACTGCGGCTGGTAACAGAACTGGTAACCGTTGGGCCCTTCTGCCATTACATTGGGGCATTGGTAAAATACTTCCAGCACTCTTTTTACTTTTAATGCCTCCGCCAATGCAAAAGGAAAGGATTGGTTGCCGATAAATAACCTGCTTCCGGCAATTATTTCAGCAAGTTCAAGAAAATCATTTACCGGTTGGTATTGCATTTGGGGAATATGTGGTTGCATGTCTGCAAACTCATCCGGCAATCCAACAAAAATAACGCGCGGATATTTTTTCAAAAAACCATAATCGATCTTTGGTGTGCGGTACCTGCTGCTTCTTGCAACTACCACAGCATCATTGAACGATTGATTCGGCGTAACATGCAGCCATGGGTTCCAGAGATCGCCGGCAATGCCATAGGTCAGAAAAAAATAACGCGTGATACTTCCCATCCGGTAATCGAATGGAAATGCTTTGAATAGTGAGAGATCGTAATGAACCACTTCATCTTTTAACGCACCAAAATGATGGATGCCCGGCTGTTTTGATAATAAGGGCCTGAACAGTTCCACGCTTTTTTCCGTAAGCATTACATTGCCATTCGGGTGCCGCATTTTTTTGGTAAAATCAGTAGCGGGTTGATTGAGGCGCAGGTATAAATTAATTTTTCTTCCCTTGGCCAATGCATACATAGCGGGCATTCCATAAATAACATCACCGGTATGTCCGCTGTGCGAAAAATTTATTTCATCGCCTTCTATGGCAGGTGTGTGGTGAAGAATATCAGGAGCATGTTGAAGCCCTTTTAAAAACCGCGCTTCTTTCTGACGGATATCAAATTCGGTTTTCCATCCCATTAATATTTTCCGGATCCGGCTCATGCTATAATTTAACCACTTTTAAAACAATTACCACATTATAATCCACTTCGCAATTACTGCTGAATAAAACCTCGTAAGAAATATTGCTGAGTCCGCTAAGTTGTTTCATCATATAATCATAACCCATCTCCGCATGGATATGATACGGGTTCATCGGTATGCCTGCTTTATGGCAATATACTTCATACTTCGGCTGGTCAGGAAATACCAGGATCAGGCTCCCGTTATTTTTCAGCACCCGGATAAATTTCTGCAAAGCATCTTTTGTATTTACAAAATCTTCGATCAGGTGGCTCGTATAAACATAATCATATGTGTTATCCGCTACCGGTATTTCGTTGTTGATCACGTCACAACCGATATCTACTTTGTCATTGCCTGTGTTGGTATAAGGTTGCGGGAAATCGATGCCGTCGCAATTTATTTTCATGATCTTATCGCCGCCAAAACCTACATCGCAGCCTTTGCCCGTACAATAAGGCAAAACCCAGTGGCGAACCTTGGATGTTTCGGAACCCGATCTGAAACGTATGCCAAACCACCTGCTGAGTGTTCCTTTGATCTTTCTTTCAAGTATGAATAATAAACCCATGTAATGATTCTTTGATCAGTGATTCAATAAACCTTTCAACGCATCGATCCTGAAACGTATAACAGGCCATGCTTTAGATGGCGTTCCCTGCAATGTATATTTTATTCCGAGTATAAAAGATGCGCCGAGCTTAAAAATATATTCTGCGATCTTCAGGTAAAATGTGCCTTCGCTTTTTTGTTTGGTGCGAACCCTTTCGCCACGTCCGATGCCGCTTGCAACACGTTACATATATTCACGGGTGAGCTTTGGCACTTCCACCACATGCTGCACGCGGATGGCGGGATCATAATAAATTGTATGCCCCAGTTCTTTTAGCCGGAAGAAAAAATCTTTTCCTTCGCCACCTATGCGTAAGGTACCCACAACACCCGGCAACGCAGGGTTAAATCCGTTGATAGCATCGAAATCGGTTTTGCGTATGATCATGTTTGATTCGAGCGGGTATTTATTGGCGCTGAAAATACTTACGCCGGGGCTGTAATGAAAATAACCAACAAGAGAAGAAACATAATGGCTCATCCATTTTGGCTCGCGCGGAATATATCTTGGAATGATCCTGCCACCCAGCCCACCGGCATCCGGATGTTCTTCAAAAAAACGGACAATGCGTTCTAAATAATCTTTGTCGGCGATCGCATCATCATCCATAAAACAAAGCAGCGGAGAATGTGCATGGGCGGCACCGGTATTTCTTGCAAACGAAGCGCCTTGCTTTAACTCATTGAAATAATAAAAATCAGCATCACCATGCGATGCTATGTATGTTTCACAAACCTGCTGCGTATTATCCGTAGAATTATTATTTACAATGATCACTTCATACGCGTTTCGCGGCAATGTTTGATTATACAAACTCTCCATCGCATCCTTGATATACACAGAACGGTTATACGTGCAGATCACCACAGATATTTGTAAGGCGTTTGTCATAAAGTTTGCAAAGATAACAGGGCTTCCCGTACAATTGCCTCCCAATTGAAGAATTGATAAAATGGGGGTGGTGTATGCTGCGTAAAATTCTTGTGTGCAAACATATGTTGCGCAAAAGCGGGCCAGTCGTAATCGTCTGCCAGCACCAGTTTCGTTCCGGTAATTTCTGCGGGTATCCCTTTTGCGCCGGTTTTAGCTGAGATGCAGGGTTGATCATACGCAAGCGCATCAACCAGTTTTGTTTTGATGCCGCTGCCGAGGGTAACCGGATTGATAAAACAATCGGCGCCTTTAAAATACAGGCTGATATCATCAACAAACCCTTTATAAATAATGATACCCGGATATGCATTCAATACCTTTTCCCACTGAGCGCTTAAACGGTTGCCGCAGATAAATATCCTGAATGAAAAATTCATCGGTTGCAATAAAGGCAGCAGTTCGCTGATAATGATACGAAGCGCATCTGTATTGGGCAGATAATCCAATGTGCCATTGAATAAAAAAAGCCTGTTGGATGCATCCAGCCCGTTTTCTTCCAGCAGTTGTTTGCGGCATGCCGCCCTTTCATCGTTTGAAGGTGGCTGCAATATATCAGTGCCGTATGTTACAACCGAACAGGCATTTTCGGCGAGTTGCCATTTTTTTATGGCCCAGCTTTTATCTTCTTCCGTAATAAAAAAACTATGATCGGCATTGCGATGCACCCATCCTTCATACCACTGGTAAATGCGCCAGCCAGTTTTGTGCATATCGCGAAAACGTTTTGCTTCAATATTATGCGAGTGGACAACGAATGGTTTTTTGGTGAGCCAACGTAATAAAATCCCCATCCATCCAAAATAAGAATGCTCGATACAGACCACATCGATATTGCGTTCTTTAATTAGTTTTTGCAAACGATAAATATAACGGAGGTTCCTGATGCCCTGTTTGTGGTGATAGAGAAAAGGAAAAACATTTGCATCCGCATTTACCGCCCCGGCGTTTTCTTTTGATACGGCCAATGTTACAGGCGTAAGTTTTGCCAGGTGCGAATAAAATGAAGCGGCGCATTTCTGTCCGCCCATTTTCGCAGGAAATACCTGATAAGATATGATGCCGAGCACAGATGGCGGCTTCATATCAGCTGGTAGTTTTATTTTTTCTGAATGTGGCCACTACTGCGCCGATCAGCAACAGCCAGATCAATGCCGAGGCACCGATAGCCGCTTTGGTGCTGTTATAAAAAGAAGCCGGTTTGAATTCAAACACGATCGTGTGATTTCCCGGAGGAACCTGTAATCCGCGCAAAACATAATTGGTGCGGATGATCGGGCTCTCTTTTCCATCGATGGTGGCTACCCAGCCTGCATCATAATACACTTCACTGAATACAGCGAACTCCGCATTTTTTGAAGATGAACTGTATTGAATGATATCATTATCATTATACAATAGTTTGATAGATGCAGTACTGTCTTTTACCGGATCGGCTACAAGGTCTTTATTCGGTACACCCTCCAGTATCGCAGTGTCTTTTGGATTGAAATTGGTCAACGCAGCCATTACCTCAGCCGCAGTCTTTTTATAATCGATCGCTTTTACAAACCATGCTGCTCCTAATGCTTCCGGGTTTTCCTGTACCATTTGCTGCTGGCCGTTCTGTTGTGCTGAAGTGATCACATATTTTGTATTCAGCATATCGATCACGGGCAAACAGCTGGGGAAATTGGATAATTGTTTTTCGATCAGATCCTGGTAAATACTCAGCTTGGCAGGATGATAGCCGCCGATAGAATTATGAAAATAAGAAGTAAGCGGGCCACCATTAAATGCCGCATCAATTCCCTGCGAAACATCAAACACGCGATAGTAACCGGTATCTTTCGATATCTGCAGGTCAATGGCAGATGGCTTAAACGTATTATCCGTTTCCGTGTTATCCTGGAAATGATCTGCATTTAAATATTTTACATCAATAACCATTACATCAATAAAAGCAAATACACCAATTGCCACGATAACCACCAGCGCAGTGAGTTTGTTTTTGATGTATAAGAATATTGCACCGGCTGCAACAAGAATAAATAAGAACGAACGGAGTATATCGCCCATAAAAAGCCCCCGCCTGTCTTCTTTCATTCCATTGATAAATGAACGTATCGGCGTTTCAACAGCTTCTCTCTGCTGCTGGTTGGTGATCGTGCTCAGATTGTTTAATATTCTCTTGTCTGTGGCGTTAGAAAAATCACTGCTGAAATAAATAAGCAACGCTAACACAAATACACCGCCAACAACCATTAACCCTTTTTTATATTTCTGGAAAAGAAGTTGCTTGTTTTCAAATTTCAGTATGCGGTCGAGCGTAAGCACAGACATCATACTTAATAATAGGGTCGGTACAACCAGTATCATGCTCGGTGCCCTGAACTTATTATACATCGGTAAATATTTCAGGAAGATACTGTTGATGCCATCGAGGTATTTACCCGAACTCATGATGATCGTAAGTATGCATGCAGTTAAGATCCACCACTTATGTTTGCCATCTAATAAAACAAAACCAAGCAGGGCCAGAAAACAAACGATGGCGCCTAAATAGGGCGGGCCTGATGTTCCGCCTGCTCCATCAATCCCTCCCCAATAAAATTGCAAAGCTCCCTGCAGTTGCTGGCCGAGTTGCTGCGGCATCTGTTGCAATGCTTCGATCGCTTTTGATTTATCTTCCGCTACTTCAAGGTTGCCGCTGCTTCCGCCATACATACGCGGGAACATCATTACCAATGGCTCACTTGTATACATGCTGTAACTCATCGCATAATCCTTACTCAAACCTGTTGTGGTTACATCTTTCTGATTCTGATTCGCCAATTCGCTGCCGCCACGTATCGTTCTTTTGGAATATTCATAGGTTGTAAAAAGCATCACTGCATTTACCAGAATACCCAGCAGCGCCGCGCCAATGGCAAGCGCGCCGGTAGTAATTAAGCGTTTGTAATCTTTTTCTTTGATCCATCTGATACCAAAACTGATCGTCATGATCAATACGATCAGGAAGCCGTAATACGTTATCTGTAAGTGGTTGGCAGAGATCAATAAACCGGTAAACAAAGCGGTCAGTGCCGTACCCCATAAGTATCTTTTATCATACAATAAAAGCAATGAACCGATAAAAGCAGGCAGGTAAGCAATGGCCTGCATTTTTGTTTCGTGCCCAACAGAAATAATAATGGGATTATAGGTTGCATATGCGTACGACAATGCACCGAACAAACCAACATACGGGTTGATGCGCAATACCTGCGTCAGAAAATAAAAACAGATACATGCCAGGAAAAAAAAACTCACCGGCTTGGGAAGATTCAGGGTTAACACATTGCCAATATATACAATAGAAACCGGATTGCTTCCCACGCTGGTTATCTGGAAAGCGGGCATGCCGCTGAAAATGGCATTCGACCATAATGGAAACTCGCCATGTTTTTTCTGGTAATCAAACGAATTCTGCGCCATGGTTTTCCATAACGTAACGTCTGTCTGTTGCAAAACTTTGCCTTCCAGTGTTGGTTTGCAGTAAACAACGGCTACCAATATAAAAACAACCACGGCGATTACATGTGGCAGCAATTTTTTCCAATCAAAATTTTTCATCGTTTCCGGGTTAAGTGCAGCAAATTAATGTTATTTTGAACGAAATTTTTTATGAAGGGGCTTTTATTTTTATCCCGGCTGGCACTGATCTGTAATGCGCTCTTTGTGGTTTGCCTGGTGATATTAAATACACATGATTTTATCGGCAGCCAGGGAGTTAAAAGCGTGGTGATCATACTGGGCTGGTTGTTGGCTCCTTTTATAAATCTGGCAGCAAGTATCTGGTGGTTCAAACGCATACTTCATAAGCGTTTGATCAATCTGCCGGTTTGGTTGGGGCTCACTAATTTTTTGTTTCTTCTTTTCCAGGTATTTAAACATTTTATACTCCCTTCATGATACATTCTATTT
>Ga0206949_1036_pt1 | contig 49483 bp, 43 predicted proteins | sample Alteio_BWOrgHeat_40_FD_153240 | JGI IMG/M metagenome (GOLD analysis project Ga0206949, IMG submission 153240) | Enriched cells from forest soil in Barre Woods Harvard Forest LTER site, Petersham, Massachusetts, United States -... | ecosystem: Environmental > Terrestrial > Soil > Temperate forest >...
TGAAACGGAACAATGTGAATGTTTCATTTACTGAAACAAAAGTGGATGAGAGCATTGCAAAATTACCAAAGATACAATCGGGCGAGCCGGCGCAAAATGTGAGCCGCGACCTGAACACTGTTTTCCTCAAAGCAAATAATGTGTTGAAAGAATTCAATGATGAATTTATCAGCACCGAACATTTATTGCTTGCATTGTTGCAGGTAAATGATGATACGGCCAAAACACTGAAAGCGGCCGGTCTTACTGAAAAAGGATTGATCACTGCCATCAAAGACCTGCGTAAGGGCGATACCATTCAATCGCAGACACAGGAAACACAGCTGAATATGCTGAATAAATTTGCCAAGAACCTGAATGAACTGGCAAGACAGGGAAAGTTAGACCCCGTGATCGGCCGTGATGAAGAGATCCGCAGAACATTACACATCTTAACAAGAAGAACAAAAAATAACCCGATACTCGTTGGAGAGCCGGGTGTTGGTAAAACAGCGATCGTGGAAGGCCTTGCTATGCGGATCATTAACGGCGATGTGCCGGATAACCTCAGGTCGAAAACAATTTTTGCATTGGATATGGGCCAGTTGATCGCCGGTGCAAAATACAAAGGCGAGTTTGAAGAACGTTTGAAAGGCGTTGTAAAAGAAGTGGCTACAAGCGACGGGGAAATTATCTTATTTATCGATGAGATCCATACATTGATCGGCGCCGGTGGCGGCGAAGGCGCGATGGATGCGGCCAATATTTTAAAACCCGCATTAGCCCGCGGCGAACTCCGCGCGATCGGTGCAACCACATTAAATGAATACCAGAAATATTTTGAAAAAGATAAAGCGCTTGAAAGGCGTTTTCAAAAAGTAATGATCAATGAACCCACGATGGAAGATGCGATCTCTATTTTGCGTGGGTTGAAAGACAGGTACGAAACGCATCACCATGTTCGTATCAAAGATGAAGCGATCATTGCTGCGGTTGAATTGTCTACAAGGTATATGACCGATCGTTTTTTACCCGATAAAACCATTGATCTGATCGATGAAAGCGCGGCGAAACTTCGCCTCGAGATGAATTCGATGCCCGAAGAGCTGGATAAACTGGAAAGACAGATACGCCAGCTTGAAATTGAACGCGAAGCGATCAAACGTGAGAATGATAAAGCGAAACTGAAAGAATTAAATATTTCTATCAGCAACCTGAATGTTGAGCGCGACACATTAAAATCGAAATGGACTCAGGAAAAAGAGCTGGTTGAAAAAGTACAGAATGCAAAAGCGCAGATAGAAGACCTTAAACTGCAGGCCGAACAGGCAGAACGCAATGGCGAGTATGGAAAAGTTGCCGAGATACGATATGGCAAAGTAAAAGAACAGGAAACACTGATCAATGAAATAACGGCACAGATAGAAAGTTCTACCGATAAACGTTTGCTGAAAGAGGAAGTAGATGCGGAAGATATTGCAGCCAATGTTGCCAAAGCAACCGGTATACCTGTTGCAAAAATGCTGCAGAGCGAAAGAGAAAAATTATTGAACCTCGAAGATGAACTGCATGAAAGGGTAGTGGGCCAGGAAGAAGCGATCACTGCAGTGGCAGATGCGATACGCAGAAGCCGTGCGGGTTTGCAGGATCCTAAAAAACCGATCGGCTCGTTTATATTTCTCGGTACAACGGGTGTGGGTAAAACTGAGCTCGCCAAAGCGCTGGCGGAATATTTGTTTGATGATGAAAGCATGATGACGCGGATCGATATGAGCGAGTACCAGGAAAAACATACCGTATCACGTTTGGTGGGTGCGCCTCCGGGCTATGTGGGTTATGATGAAGGCGGACAGTTAACAGAAGCCGTTCGCCGCAAGCCTTACAGCGTTGTGTTACTGGATGAAATTGAAAAAGCACATCCTGATGTCTGGAATATTTTATTGCAGGTGCTGGATGACGGGCGTTTAACGGATAACAAAGGGCGTGTAGTGAATTTTAAAAACACCATCATCATCATGACGAGCAATATAGGCAGCCATTTGATACAGGATGCATTTGAAAAAGTGAATGAAGACAATGTAGAAGATGTTACCGAAAAAGCAAAAGTGGAAGTGATGAACCTGCTCCGGCAAACCATCCGCCCCGAATTTCTGAACCGTGTGGATGAGATCATCATGTTTAGCCCGCTGATGAAAAAACAGATCATGGGTATTGTTAAGATACAACTGGAAGGGTTAAAAAAATTAGTGGCGGATAATGGTATCACACTGCATTACAGCCCATACCTGCTTGAATTTTTGGCAGAGCAGGGATATGACCCGCAATTTGGTGCAAGGCCATTAAAAAGACTGATACAGAAACAGATTATTAATGCACTCAGTAAAAAAATACTGGCAGGAGATGTAGATAAGACAAAAACTGTTTTAGCAGATGTATTCGATGGAGTAGTGGTATTCAGAAATGAAGAAGATCATGTTGGAGTGAAGTAAGAACAAGTGAAGAGTGATAAAGGGCCAAAGTAATTTGGCCCTTTTTTTATGCGGTAAAGCGCTATTCAAATACAGAGAATCAATTCAGTTTGTCAAAATTTAATAGTGCAACGCGTTAAACAGTATAAACCGATTTTTCCTAACTTGATGCCAAATGATCATCATGAGAAAAATTACCTGCCTGTGTTTAGCTGTTATTTTAGTTGCATTTTCTGCGCACACACAAACTGTTCCTTACGGCAATAATAAATCTGTTGGTAAATATTACGATATCCGTGGTTTTAAAATGTATTGCGAAGTATATGGCGAGGGTGAACCCTTGCTCATCATCCATGGCAATGGCGGTTCGATCGCCAACTTTGTTTATAACATCCCTTATTTCTCCAAAAAATATAAAGTGATCATCGCTGACAGCCGCGCGCAAGGTAAATCCGCAGATCCCGGCGATTCGCTTACCTACGAAATGATGGCCGATGACTATGCCGGATTGTTAACAGCCATGAATGTGCCGTCAGCTTATGTTATCGGTTGGAGCGATGGCGGCATCAATGGATTATTACTTGCTTTGCGCCATCCTGAAAAAGTAAAAAAACTTGCTATTACCGGAACCAACCTGCAACCGGATACTACGGCAGTTTTTAAGGAAGTATGGGATATTGTTGAACCAGAATATAAAAAACTCAAAGCCTTATCCACCCGCACAGCTTCGCAAAAACAGGAATGGAAACTGGTGCGCCTCTTATGGGAGCAGCCACATATACCGGTTGCCTCACTCAGTAAAGTAAAGTGCCCCACATTGGTGATCGGCGGCGATCACGATGTGATAAGGGAAGAACATACTATGCTGATCTATCACAGCATCCCGCAGGCATATTTATGGATACTGCCTAATTCCGGACATAGTACGCCTGTTGTGTACAAAGATGTTTTTAATGCAACGGTAGATGAGTTTTTCAGTAAGCCATATCGAACAATTAAAAAAGAAGGAAGGTTTAACTGAGATCTTTTGTATGATCAAATTCATTGCTACAATAAAACAGTTTGCTGAGCAGGGCGAAAAAACCGGCTGGACATATATTGATATTCCGGAAGATCTGGCGCAGCAATTAAAGCCCGGTAATAAAAGATCATTTCGCGTTAAAGGTAAACTTGATAATTATGCAATCGCCGGTATTGCTTTATTGCCAATGGGCGCGGGCAGTTTTATCATGCCGCTGAATGCAGCCATGCGAAAAGGAATACATAAGAAAAAAGGCGGCATGCTGCAGGTTCAGTTAACAGTTGATACAAAACCATTGGAAGCGCCGGGTTTTATGGAATGCCTTGCCGATGAACCTAAAGCAAAAACTTTTTTTGAACAGCTAAAACCATCACACCGAAATTATTTTATTAAATGGATCGGTGGTGTAAAAACCGAAACAGCAGTTGCCAAAAGGATCGCGCAGGTTGTTACTGCTTTATCTCAACAACAGGATTTTGTTGCGATGATCCGTAGCCATAAAGCAGAAAAGGATAAAGATATTTTCAGGTAAGAAATAGTAGCCGCAGATCCGCAGATTATTAATCTGCGGATCTGCGGCTAAAAAAATTATAACTCTGAAAATTCGGCCGGGTTCATCAACATCGTATCATTCTTTGAAACGGTATGCAGGTATTCAGGTAGATCTTTCAGCTTTGTCCATTCAGGATCTGCACCAAAAACTTTCCAGTGTGCTTCACGTTCTGCACGGTTATTAAAACTTGTCATGTACATAAGATTGGGCATATGGCTTCCCGCAATCACTTCCGCATAAAATACCGCATTAAATGAGAGCCGTTTAAAGAGCGACACTTCACCGCCTTTGTTGAACATTTCTACTTTTCTACGGTAGAACTGTTCTGTCGGCCCTTCATAACTGCGCAGTTCATATATCCTGTCTGTTTTATTTCCTGTAAGCGCCGGGGCATTAAAAGAAGGCATCATCGGGAAAGCTTTTAACACAACCGTTTCAATGCGGTTGTAAGGAGAATCATTGTATGCTGCGTTCCAGTAACTGTCGCCATCTTTTGTTAATGCCTTATCATTTACCAGCAGGTCTTCAACAATACTTAATTTCTCGAGCGACCTGATCGGAATAAAAACAATTACTTTTTTGTCTTTCGCCGTATCATTTCCTACAGGATGATACACGCCTATTTTACCGATGCCGGCCCTGTGCAAAGCAGGCAGGTATGCTGCTTCAAGAAAATGATCCACACGTTTCACCTGTTCATTATTACCGAGACGATAGATCTTGATCTCGTAATAATCCCTGGTATCCGCTTTATACGTTTTCGCAAAGGCGAAAGAGCTGATCAATGCAAAAGCAATGAGTAATCCTGTTATCTTTTTCATGTTTATTTTTTTTATTCAGTATGCGTTAATCGATAAATTAAAATTGCTGCGCGTTGTACTAAGTAGGGAAATTCTTTCAGGTTGATCGTTTCTCCCGGCGCGTGCGCGCCTCGTCCTGATGCACCCAATCCATCAATACAGTCGAGGTATCCGGCAATGTATGAAATATCACCTGCGCCTCTTGAACCCGGGTCTCCTGCCTGTGTTGCGCCGATACCCATCGCCTGCGACACGCCATCTATCACCTGTAATATTTTATTGTTACCCTCAGTTGGTTCCATTGCCGGAATGCCATCCTGGAAACTGATCTCTGCTTTCGTGCCATTCAGATTTTGTGAAACGATCTTCCTCATTTTTTCACGCGCCGCTTCTTTCTGTACTTCCGTTAAAAAACGAAGGTCGCCGGTTACCATTACTTCAGGTGAAATGATATTTGTTTTCCCGATCGCTTCACCGGATGCTTTTTTATCATCGTACTGCATATCAGAGCCACCCACGATCAAACCCGGGTTGAAAGTTAAATATTTTTCAGCGCTTAATTCTTCGCGGAAACTATTTAAGATACGTGCAGCTTCATAAATGGCGCCATTGCCCGAACCTGCGCTGAATATGCCGGATGAATGCCCGGTTTTAGCCGTTACATGTAACTTCCAGCTGCTGGCGCCGCGGCGTGCGGTGGCAACGGTATTCAATCCCTGTGCACCTTCAAAGGCGAGTGCCACATCGCAATTTTGTGCGCGGTCAATAAAATCTTGCCGGCTAACACTGCTGGGTACGCCTGCTTTTTCTTCATCGCCGGTAAAGTAAACGGTTACAGAAGCATCGTTCAATAAACCCATCGACTGAAGCGATTGCAAAGCGAGTATAGCGATCACATCCCCGCCTTTCATATCATTTGCACCCTGGCCCGTTGCGGTAGAATCATTTAAAAGGGTGTAGGGAGAAAAAGGCATATCAGGTTCAAATACCGTATCGAGGTGGCCGATGATAAAAATTCTTTTTCCCTTTTTGCCTTTATGCGTAGCTACTAAATGCCCGGCCCTGTTGAGCGAATCGGGCAGCGTTATCCATTCAGTTGTAAAACCCGCTTTCGCAAATTCTTTGGTGAAAATATCACCCACTTTTTTTACGCCTGGCTTATTGAGTGTGCCGCTGTTGATATTGACCACATCAGCCAATAATTTTTCAGCATCAGTAATATGGAGGTTGATATAACTGATGATCTTTTTTTCAGCATCCGATAAAGGCTGTGAAAAAATTGTATTACAAATAAGCAACGCAGAAACAGCAGCGAGTATCTTTCTCATGAACATTGATTGTGTTAATGCCAAGATAAGTAAAAATGGAACGGGCGGCTTTTCTTCTTTAACAAACCATTAATAAACACTCAGCATGGTTCTTGTATCTATCAAAAAAATAAACAGGTTTTACCAAATACAGGATGCAAATGGAATAATGCTACGCTAAACCAACACAACATGAAAAACAAAAACATCATCCTCGTTGCCATAATGGCTATTGCTGTTTCCTTTGTAATGACAGCCTGTAACAAAAACACATCCGCAGAAGCGAATGCCGGCGGCACACAACAGTTCTCCATGTATCTCACCGACGGGCCGGGCCTATTCGATCATGTTTACATCGATATCCGCTCAGTAAAAGTTCTGGTGGATACCAGCGCCAACACACATATGCATGATGGTATGGATTGGGACCGCCGCGGAGCGAACGATCAGAGAAATGATTCTTCGCTTGTATGGCAGAACCTGAATATCACCGCAGGTGTGTATGATATTCTGCAATTCCGTAATGGCGCTGATACATTGTTTGCATCGGCAGGTATTACAAAAGGAGCCATTCGCCTGATCAAAATTGAGATCGGTACCAATAATTCTGTTGTGAAAGACAGTGTTACCTATCCTGTATCCATTCCTGCCGGCGCACTTAATTATGTATTGGTTAAACTCAGCGGAAACGAATGCGAACAATACCTGCCGGGCAAATCGCGCTTATGGCTCGACTTTGATATCACACGTTCAGTGATCGTAGATATCAATGGCAAGTTCTATTTACGTCCCGTATTCCATTTCTTTACAGTAAGTACAACAGGAAGTATTGCAGGAAGAGTGGGCCCGAGCAATGGTTTTGCTGTAGTAAGCATCTATAATTCGACAGATACTTCCTATGCATTACCGGACAGGGAAGGAAATTTTAAAGTAAAGGGATTGAAAGATGGTTCATATACCGTATTTGTAAATGCATCTAACGGATACATAGATCAAACGATCAATAATGTAACCGTAAAAGCACCGAATGAAACTTCTGTAGGAGTGATCACGCTCCATAAACAATAAAGAAAGTTCAAGTAGGAGAGTTAAAGGGAGGGGAGTAGCGATACTCCCTTTTTTTATGCATCTGCATGAATAATCAGCCGCATTGTTTGTACATTTCAGCATGCAAAACAACCGCTTTCTTTTATACGGGGCAAATGGTTATACGGGACAACTGATTGCTTCATTGGCTGCAGAATATGGGCTGAAACCAATACTGGCAGGGCGCAATGAAGCTGCTTTACAGGCAATGGCTTCTTCGTTGAATCTGTCGTATAAAGTAATAGACCTTTCCGATACCGACGCATTGCACGCTGCCTTAAATGAAGTGGACGTTGTGTTGCATGCAGCCGGGCCATTTGAGCATACCTGCAAAAAAATGATCCAGGCCTGTCTTAAAACACAAACCCATTATTTAGATATCAACGGCCAGATCAGTGTTTTTGAATTGGCCAAACATTGCGATTACAAGGCAAAAGAAGCAGGCATCATGGTGATGCCGGGTGTTGGGTTTGATGTGGTGCCAACCGATTGCACGGCATTATACCTAAAAAATAAATTACCCGATGCCACACATTTAAAACTTGCGTTTGCAATCATCGGTGGAAAATTATCCCATGGCACGGCATTAACCATGGCAGAAAACCTGGGCGAAGGCGGCGCAGTGAGGGAGAACGGAAAGATCATAAAAAAACCTTTGGGCCATAAAGGATTCTGGCTCGACTTCGGCATCAGGAAAATATTTGTGATGAGTATTCCCTGGGGAGATATTTCAACAGCTTATACCACAACCGGTATTCCGAATATTGAAACATACACTGCCATATCTCCCAAAACTTTTTCATTATTGAAGTGGCAGTTTTTATACAACTGGTTATTGCGTACTTCTTTTGTACGCAACCTCGCAAAGAAAAAGATCAAACAAAAACCCGCCGGGCCATCTGCTGAGATGCGCGAAAAAGCAATGGCCCTGGTATGGGGCGAAGTAACCAATGATGCCGGCGAAAAACGAACCGTTCGTTTGCAATGCCCCGAAGGTTATACACTAACAGCGGCCAGCAGCCTGCTGATCATCAAAAAAGTATTGAGCGGAAATTTTAAAACGGGCTACCAGACACCTGCCGGCGCTTATGGTGCAGATCTTATAATGGAAATACCCGGCGCAAAAAGAGAAGAGGATAAGATTTTTTAGTTTTTCACAAAAGAAAATATCATTTTCACAGAACATAATTAACGCAATGGCAACGAACCGCAAAGCCGCAATGGGATTTATTTTTATCACCCTGTTGATCGATATAACAGGATTCGGATTGATCATACCCGTAATGCCCAAACTGATCGAGCAACTGCTCGGTGTGTCAAGTATAAGCCTGGCTTCGCAATACGGTGGCTGGCTCACATTCGCGTATGCGTTCATGCAGTTTATTTTTGCACCGGTACTGGGTAACCTCAGCGATAGATACGGAAGAAGGCCGGTACTGTTATTTTCTTTATTTGGATTCGGGATCGATTATCTCTTTTTATCATTCGCGCCTTCTATTGCATGGTTATTTGTGGGAAGATTGATTGCAGGAATTACCGGTGCAAGTTTTACAACCGCATCAGCATACATTGCCGATATCAGTACACCCGAAAACCGCGCGCAAAATTTTGGAATGATCGGTGCCGCATTTGGTTTGGGTTTTATTATTGGGCCGCTGATCGGCGGACTGCTTGGCGAACTCGGCCCGCGTGTTCCGTTTATTGTTGCAGCCTGTCTTGCATTGGCCAACTGGTTATATGGCTATTTTGTTTTACCCGAATCATTGGATAAGGAACACCGCCGCCAGTTCGAGTGGCGCCGTGCAAATCCGTTGGGCTCTCTGTTGCAGTTAAAAAAATATCCGGGTGTTGCAGGATTGATCGTTTCGCTTGTATTGGTATATCTCGCGGCGCATGCCGTACAAAGCAACTGGAGTTTTTTCAATATTGAAAAATTTCAATGGACACCAAAGATGATCGGGATCTCGCTGGGTGTTGTTGGATTATTGGTAGGAGTGGTGCAGGGTGGTTTGATACGCATTGTTAATCCGAGGCTCGGCAATGAAAAAAGTGTGTATATCGGTTTGGGATTATATGCATTGGGGTTATTATTATTTGCATTTGCATCACAAAGCTGGATGATGTTTGTGTTTTTGATCCCGTATTGTTTGGGAGGGATCGCAGGGCCCGCATTGCAATCCATTATTTCCGGGCACGTGCCGCCAAATGAACAGGGAGAATTACAGGGGGCATTAACAAGTTTGATGAGCGCCACTTCCATTATCGGCCCGTTGATGATGACGAATCTCTTTGCCTATTTCACCGGCCCGAAAGCGCCTGTATATTTTCCCGGCGCCGCTTTTTTATTGGGCTCATTGTTTATGTTGCTGAGTACTATCTGGGCATATTATGCTTTGCGTGGAGAGAAAAAGCAGCCGGTTAAATGATGGCTAATAACCCGATCACACTTACCAGGTACACAATAAAAACAATTACTGAATCGATCCCCATCCGCAGGTATTGTTTTTTATTCCGCAGTATCATACCGATCAGGTAAATACCTGTCAGTAAAATTCCGATCCCTGTTAAATACATATCCGATGGTTTCAGTAAAGGAAGTATCGCATTGCCGCTGATGATCGAAGCAACCAGAAATAATACAGGCAAAAAAGCATTGCCGCCAAAAATATCACTCACCGCCATCTGGTAATCTTTGATCTTCGCAGAGGCAATGCCGGTAGATATTTCGGGCAATGCGGTTGATAATGCAAGGAATGTTGCGCCAAATAAAACGCCGCCCATATGGAACCTGTCTGCGAGTTGTTGCCCGGTTTCTTCCAATGCCCATCCTGCAATTAATGTTGCAATTGCACAGATCGAAAAAACCAGTATCGCTTTTTGAATAGAACTGAATGAAGCCGTTTTTTTATTTGCTTTCTCTTCCACAAACTCATGCGGATAAGCAGCTTTGCGCGGATGAGCGTTTGGGCCAACAGGTTGCTTGGATATAATATAAATACTGCCCAGCCATACAGCCAGTATCAGCCATTCAAAAGGTGTGGTGCGGAAAAATATCAGGTTGGGTGAGAATTGTTTTCCCAGCATCACGATCGTTAAAATAAAGATCAACGCAATGCCTTCGAGTAATAAAAGGTATGAGTTGCTTTTAAAAGTTAATGGCGCTGATTTGCCTACACCGAACACATCGATCAGTATCAGTACCACTGTTTGTATCGCAATGCCTCCGAGAATATTACTGATCGCCATATCCATTGCATTATTCGTTGCAGCAACCACTGTGATCGCAATTTCAGGCAGGTTGGTAACGATGGCAAGAAATACAAGCCCGCCAAATGCTTCGCCCAGTTTAAAATGTGTGGCGATATAATCTGTTGCATTCGTGATCCTTGTTCCCGCGATCCAGATGATAGCGGACGATGCAATAAAAAGAAAAATGAGTATAAGCGAAGAATAATTTTCCATCGTGATTGGTTTGGGCTGATTAAAGCTAAGCAAACATCGATGATGTGTTACTGTAATTTTTTTTCACCGCGGAGGCGGGAGGCGCGGAGAAATTTTCTTTTTACCCCGCCCCTAAAGGGGAGTTATAACTCCCCTTTAGGGGCGGGGGTAAAGCAGTTAAAACTATTTTATCTGAGAAGTAAACCAGCTATCCCTTATCCTCTTCATATCATCCGTTACTTCTTTACCCGAAGTTTCAAATGGCACCAGTGTAACACCGTTCTGTTGTTTTAAAACAAGTGTTGTCTTTTTTTCTTCGCCGCGGTGTTTATAAGTAACGGTAACAGCATCGCCTGGTTTTTTCTGCGACAGAAAATTATTTACATCGGCTGTACTTTTTACACCGGTATCGTCCAGCTTTAATACTTCATCATTTATATCAAGCCCCGCTTCATAAGCGGCGGTTCCCCTCACCGTATTCGATTCGATGATCAATCTGGCCTGATCGGGTGCAGGCGCAGCCAATCCTCTTCCGCCAAAACCGCCATTAAAAATGCCCATCGTTGGTTTGCCTTCATTGGGATTTTTAATATCATAACCGGCTTTTGCAAATAACGATGCATAATCTATCGCTTCATGCCCGTTGATGTACTTACTGAAAAAATCAGCTGCAAACTTTGCATCGCTTATCCCTGCAAGCGTTTCTTCCATTAACGGAACGGTATAAGGGATCTCTGTTTTGCCAAAACGTTTCCACATGGCCTGCATATAGGCATCAATGGTTTTATGATAACGTGTCTGCAACTCAAGGTCAAGCGCTAATGCAATGGCTGCACCATATGTATAATATGATGTAAACATGTTTGCATAATTATTTTTATCAATGGATACTGCTGCATCAACAAACACTGCATGGTCGCTTGCCTGTACAGGCGAATAATATTTTGCACCGGGTGAATTCTGTTTTGCATTGATCAGTTGGCCCGCTGTTGCCAGGAAGCTGGCACTGTTATGTAACCCCGCACGGCTCAGTATCAGTTCGCCATAATATTGTGTAAAGCCTTCAGCACACCACAATTCATGACTCATATTGCTTTTCTCAAAATTGAATGGCTCGATTGTTTTTGGCCTGATGCGTTTTACATTCCAGTTATGAAAATATTCATGCGCGAAAACACCGAGCATCCTGTCTCCGTTAAAATTCGCGAGGCCTGTAGTGATCATCGTTGAATTGCGGTGCTCCATTCCATCGCCGTATACATACGGATTTACTCCGGCGATAAAAGTATATTCACCATAATCGTAATTCGGAAATTCTCCGAACACCGCTCTTGCTTCCTGCACCATTTTCTTTACTTTTTCTGTGAACTCATCCATCTGTGCATCCGTTGCATTTGATTCTAGTGCAATGCGCATAGTGAATGATTTGCCTCCGGGATTATTGATCGGCCACTGGCGCACTAACTGGTTGCCGATCTTTGTCGGGCAATCCATAAAATATTGCAGTCCGGGCGCAGTAAAAACATTTGGTTTAGCAGTAGGCGCGAGCTGTGTTGCAATAATACCCCTGTTCTCTTTCGGAATATCAAACGTTATTTCGATCGGCGCTTTATCCAATCCTTTCATCCACATAAAACAGGCAGGCATATTCATGTGTATGCTTTCGGGGTCGATACCAACATACGTTCCATCGGCATAATTGCCATACAAGGTATACGCAATGGTAATAGTGCCGCTATGTTTGGCCACTTCATACACATCGCCATCAACGCGGGTAACTGACAATTGCCTGCCTGATTGGTCAACAGCTGTTACATCATACACATTTTTGCCAAATTCATGTGTTGCATAACGGCCAGGGGATGACCGGCTCATTTTAAATATGGCAGGCTGTAAAGGAATACCCGTTACCGTCATTTCAACATGCGCCTCATGGTGTATGGCATTCGGGAAAGACATTTTATACACTACTTTTTGTGCATGCAGAACCATGATGCATACAATGGATAGCGACAGGAGTAACAGTTTCTTCATCAGTAATGAGTTGTGGGTTAAATGGATGTTGGTTGCTAAGATAAGTCACGCGCGGCATTTAATCAGCCGATCCTCCGGCAGCTGCATGAATGGCTGTTTTGGATAGAATTCCGTTGGTTATTAAGCTATTAGCTTTCTGATAGATGCTAATTTTAACACTAAACTTTGATATTTATTAGGAACGCATGCATTTTGGGGCTACCTTCGCCGCCATTAATTATTTACAATTTTACAAATGGACACACAAATCACAGGAACTGTTAAGTTCTTTAACGAAGAAAAAGGTTTTGGATTTATTAAGCATGATAACTCCAGCAAAGAAACTTTTGTACATGCAAATGGCTTGATCGATCAGATCGAAGCAAACGACAAAGTCGTTTTTGATGTACAGGAAGGACGTAAAGGCTTAAACGCCGTTAACGTTAAGCGTTTAAGTTAATCACTGAACATTCTTAACCTACTATAAAGGCCATTCAGCTCAGCTGGGTGGCCTTTTTGCTTGGGGTAGTCGATATTCCATAGACCATGGTCCATGGACTATCGACTATAAACTATATATATTTGCCCACTTAAATAAAGAACACATGTCTGAAATAATGCAACAATTACAGGAAACAGTGGCTTTTATACGCGGGTTGGTTACAGAAGAAGCAACAACGGGGATCATTCTCGGAAGCGGGCTTGGGAACTTATCCAACGACATCAAAACAGAAAAAGAGATCTCTTACAATGATATTCCTCATTTTCCGGTAAGTACGGTAGAGGGGCACAAAGGCAAACTCATTTTTGGCGAATTGGGTGGCAAAAAGGTTTGGGTAATGGGTGGCCGTTTTCATTATTATGAAGGTTATACGCCGCAACAGGTTGCTTATCCTGTTAGGGTGATGCGTTTATTGGGCGTACAAACGCTTTTATTATCCAATGCAGCGGGCGGTGTGAACCCGCATTTTAAAATAGGCGACCTGATGATCATCAACGACCATATCAGTTTATTCACAGAAAATCCATTACTCGGAAAAAATGAGGACAAACTCGGTACCCGTTTTCCTGATATGAGCGATCCGTACAGTAAAACACTGATCGCAAAAGCACAGAAGATCGCAAAGCAATATGATATCGAATTAAAACAAGGCGTTTATACAGGTGTAACCGGCCCCACTTTTGAAACACGCGCCGAATATAAACTGATCCATATTTTAGGCGGCGATGCAGTAGGCATGAGCACTGTACAGGAATCTATTGCAGCCATTCATTGTGGCATGGATGTATTTGGTGTAAGTGTGATCACCGATCTCGGCATCCGCGAAGAAGAAAATACGATCACGCACGAAGAAGTATTGCAGGCCGCAAAAGATGCGGAACCTAAACTGACTTTGTTGTTTACTGAGTTGGTGAAGGCTTTGTAGCAGCAGTTAAAAATTAATAGTTAATAGTTAAAAGTTAAAAGTTGAGAGAGATCTAATTGTACTTTTAGTTTGAATGTTCGCTTTGACTATTAACTATTCACTATTAACTTTTAACTCCTTCCTAAGTACCTTTGCATTATTTTACAGAACATCATGCGTTTACCGTTAAGCAAAAACATACTGGCCGCTTTTGTTTTATTACTCTTTGGTAATGCTGCATTGTTTGCACAAACGAGGAACATTGGACAGTTGAACGTGCAGCAGGGTTCGAATATTACTTACGACAGCCAGGGCAGGCCCATCAAAAAAACTACGGGAAACGATTCTTTGCAGCGGAGAGACAGGAATGCAGATTCTATTACTATCTTTTATCATTATTACGATTCATCACGCCTTCGCAGCCTTGATTCTTCCATCAATGATTTTACAACGCGTTATCCGTTTCCTTATTACTATCATAATCTCGGCAATTACGCCACCGCGGCGGAATCTTATTTTTTCAATCCATTGATGAAACCTGGTTTTGATGCGGGTTTTCATCAGTACGATATTTATGGATATACACTGGAGAATACAAAGCTCTATCAATCCACTCGCCCTTATACGGAACTGGCTTATGTTTTAGGCAGCAAGGCCGAACAACTGATCAACATTGTTCATACGCAGAACAAGAAAAGTAATTTTAATTTTTCACTCGAATACCGTTTCAGTAATGCACCCGGTAATTTAAAGAACCAGAATGCAAGCGAAAATAATTTTCGCTTTACATCGCGTTACCAGTCACTCAATAAAAAATATGAAGGGTCACTGATCTTTATTTCGAATAAAACAGCTTCTTCCGAGAACGGCGGTTTGCAGGATAATAAAAAATTAGACAGCCTTGCGTTGAATGACCCATATGAGCTTGAAACCAGGCTGGGCCTTGCCGGTACGGCCGGGCGCAACCCTTTTAATACTACTGTTAACACGGGAAATATTTATAAGAATACAATCATTCAATACCAGCATCATTATGATATCGGCACAAAGGATTCGCTTGTAACCGATTCTGTTACCTATAAATTATTTTACCCGCGTTTACGGATAGAACACATATTGCGCCTTACAACCAGCAGCTACAATTACTTTGATCAATTTGTAGATTCGGTGCGTTATCAAACCTATTTCAACTATATCACCCCAAACGGAATTCCGATCAGCTTCAAAGATGCATGGAGCGACCTGAATAATCAGTTCAGCCTGATCTCTTATCCCGATAAAAAAAATGTATCGCAGTTTGTAAAAGCAAGTATCGCCATCGAGAATATCAAAGGGACGTTCAATGATACGATGGCAACCACACACCTGTACAATGCTTATGTATCGGGCGAATACCGTAACCGCACACGCAACCAGGTTTGGGATATTGAAGCAACCGGGCAACTATACCTCACCGGGTTTAATGCGGGCGATTATTCAGCTTACATAAGCATGAAACGGATGCTCGGGAAAAAATTAGGCTATTTCAACATCGGTTTTCAGAATGTGAACCGGTCGCCGTCTTTTATTCTTGACCCGTTAAGCAGGTTCCCGATAAATAACCGAACCACTTACGCCAAAGAAAATATCATCCGCTTTTTTGCTTTATATGAGAACCCGCGTAATGGCTGGAAACTGGGCGGCGAATATTTTGCAGTGAATAACTATATGTATTTCGATAGTTTTTTTTCTGCTAAACAATATGCCACTTTATTCAATGTACTTCACCTGAATGCAGAGAAAAAATTCCGTTTATCGCGCTACTGGAACTGGTACACAGAAATACATGTGCAGCAAACAACCGGGCAGCCGCCTGTTAACATACCTTTCCTGTTAACACGTAACCGCATTGCTTTTGAAGGAAATTTTGCCACCAATCTTTTTTTATCGATGGGAATGGAGATCAAGTATAATACAGGTTATAAGGCGGATAATTATTCACCTTTCATCGGCCAGTATTTTGTGCAGAATGAGAATACGATCAGTAACCGCCCGGAGATCGATGCTTTCCTGCATTTCCGTATCAAAAGTTTTAAAGGGTTCTTTCGCCTCGAAAACCTGAATACATTAAATGTAAAAGACGGGTTCTCATTTAACAAACTCAATTTTCTGGCCAACAATAATCCAAGCACAGGGTTATGGATCCGCTTCGGATTGTGGTGGAGTTTTGTGAATTGAGTAGGGAAGATGAAAGATGCCAGTTGCTAGTTGTTAGATGACAGTGGATTTTTTTCTGTCATCTGTCAACTAACAACTTCTTTCAAAAAGTTTACCATTTAACAGAAATTTTCTACACATATCTCAAATGCTGCCTACTTTTACAAAGCAATGAAGCGTTCATTAGTAGCCATACTCGCCATTATTTATATAACCATCAGCAGTGGCGTGATAGTGAATATCCATTATTGCATGGGTAAAGTGAGCGGCGTAGATATTGGAACACTCGCTGAAAAAAAATGCGGTTGCGGCAAGATGGCTTCCAAAGGCTGCTGCAAATCGGAATTTAAAGTGGTAAAATTAGAAGATGCACAAAAAGCGTCTTACGCCGGTTTTATTATTCACACACCGGTTACACCGCTTGTTACAGAGCTTAATACATTCCAGGTTTCTTCTTTCAATGCATGCAATATCCTGCACGCAAATATTCATTCCCCTCCACTGATATCCAGGCAGGATACCTATTTACAGAACTGCGTTTTCAGGATTTGATATTTTTTTAGAACAGCGGAAGTGCAGGCTATTGGCCCGCCTTCAGTATTCCTGTTCAACATCTGTTGCGTCGCACACTTCGGCATTCAGCATTTATCCAGCAAACAAATCTGTGTAATTCTGTGCCGTCTGTGGCAATAAAATTCATCAAATTCAAAAATCATTATCATGAAAACGAAATCGATCATATTAACCGTATCATTTGCATTAGCAACTATCTTCTCTTTCGCACAAACAAAAACAACTGATGCTGTTCAGTCCGAAAAAATAAAAGTATGGGGCAACTGCGGCATGTGTAAAGGGCATATTGAAAAAGCCGCCAAAGCAGCGGGCGCCAGTTATGCATTGTGGAACAAAGACACCAAGATCCTCAACGTAAAATATGCTGCTTCTAAAACAAGCGACAAACAGATCCAGCAAAGCATTGCCAATGCAGGTTACGATACAAAGGACTTCACAGCAAATGAAACAGCCTACAAAAAATTAGACGAATGCTGCCAATACGATAGAAAATCAGCAGCAACTAAAAAAGATTAACCAAACAAATGAGATCATCATCTGCCCGGGATCCTGTTCCGGGTAGATGATATTTCTCATGCATCAAACAAAAAGATCATGAAAAAAATATTTTTTATCATAGCGGCCTGTATGGCATTGAACAGCCAGGCACAGATCACCAAAGCCACCATACAGGCAAGCGGGCTTACCTGCGCCATGTGTTCAAAAGCAGTGTACACGGCATTATCAGCCGTTCCGTTTGTTGAAAAAGTAAAAGCCAATATCGAGGAATCAACCTATGACCTTACTTTCAAACCCGGCAGCAATGTTGACTTCGATGTGCTGGGTAAAGCGGTTGTAAATGCAGGCTTTTCTGTATCCATGTTAAAAGTGAATACACATTTTCATGCAACCAAACTGCAGAACGATGTACATATAACACTCGATAACCAGCCGTTTCATTTTATCAATGTAACACCGCAAACGGTTGATGGCGAAAGAACTGTTACATTGGTTGATAAGAATTTTGTTTCCGTAAAAGATTATAAAAAGTACGGCAAACTTACTTCCATGAAATGTTATGAATCCGGCGTGATGGATGGGAAAAGGATCTACCATGTAACCATGTAATGTTTTATCAAAATCAACAACATGTGTAAACCCAACAGTTATGCGGTATTGGTATGTGTAATGCTGTTCGCATTCAATCATTCGTTTGCACAGGAACTATATGTTTTTACCGAACCCGCAAGCAATATGCCGGCGCACTCGCTCAGTGTAAAACAAACAGTCAAAAGTTTGTACAATAAAACTGATGCACGTAATGAAAACCGTTATACGACAGAGTTAATGTTCGGCTTAAATAAAAATACGATGGTACATACCACGGTTAGTTTATCGGATATGTATTCTTCAAACCTGCATTTTGAAAGTGCGAAAGTATATGCCAAATACCGGTTCTTGTCCAATGATGCTGTGCATTCGCATTTCCGGATGTCGGCATTTGCAGAAGCTTCATACAGCAGGAACGACCCTGTATTTGATGAGATCAGTTTAGATGGCGACCAGCCAGGGATCCAGGCCGGTATCATTGCAACACAACTGTTGCATAAACTGGCCATTTCTTCAACCATAAGCTGGACAGAGAACATGCAGGGCATCAGGTGGGAAAAATCATTTCCGCAAATCGTACCCTATGAAGCAGTGAATTATTCCTTATCTGCCGGATATCTTCTTTTTCCTAAAACATACAGAGATTATAATCAACCAAACCTGAATGTATATGTAGAACTGCTTGGACAAAGAACTACCGGCCTGAACAAATATTTTATTGACATAGCGCCAGCCGTACAATTAATATTGAACAGCACAGCCAAAATAAATCTTGGTTATCGATACCAACTCAGCAGTAACATGAACCGCATGTCTGATAAAAGCTGGCTGATCAGTTTTGAATGGCTGTTCCTGAATGCATTGAAGTAAAACTTATTTTTTAGCTGATGTTTTGTTTTTACTGCGCCATTGGATCCTTCGTCCCATGATCACTTTAAAAACAAAACCATCGGTTGCTTTGGTAAGCCCCCAGCCGGGCCCGAAGTTGAGTTCCCAGTCGTCGTTGCCTTCCAGGTCGTAGGCAGCAAAGATCGCGTGTTCCGAGTTATCGACTTTATGGAACTGATCAATCATAATGGAGTTCAGGCTGCCATAATATTCAAAACCAAAACTTGCTTTCTTAAAAAAGGAATAAGCAACTTTTAAATTAGGCTCAAAAACAGGGGTTGAATTAGTTGTATAACCATCCGCTGCTTTTAACGAAACACCGAATGTAGGATTGAAAGAGATATACAGTTTACCCAAATCCTTATCAATGATCGGGCGGAATTCAATATTCCATTTATCGGGAGAATAGGAGGTGTTTTGTATACCCGCTTCAACAGATAAACTTAACCCAACAGGCAGGTGCCATTTTTCAGGCGCCATGATACGCGGCCTGATATGTGTGCCGATCACATGGTAACCATATTGAGAGGTGTAATTGGTAAAAAGGTAAAATCCCAATTCAAAATTATCAGTGATGCCTGTGGTGATTTCAAGTGTTTCATGCAAAGCGTGGTTAGAAGGGCGCACCCCATCTACAATATTTTTTTCACCCGAAAAGGTAAAATTGCTGTGCAGTTCAAACATAGAACCGTGTTTGGCCTGTGTTTGCGAGCCATATACCTGTATCTCATAATTATCCTGCGCAAATAATGACAAGGATAGAAAGCAGCAAACAACCGGTAATAATTTTCTCATTTGCAGAATTGAATAATAAATTAAATGATTCGGACACAGATCATCAAATTTATTGTTTGAACGGGTGAACAGGTGCCGGTTATGAAATGATCCATAGTATTTTTGCCGGCTTTGTTTTTCATGGCATCGTCTGTTGTGTCACTCACTTGTGCTGTTATACGGACGGCAGCAGCAATTATTAAATTCTCTTGGAGATCTCAGCACAAAGATTTCGCAGCGTATTTTAATTGCATAACATATTAATCCATAAACTCGGCAGCTACTCTTCAAAATAGGCAAGGCTTCCGCCAACCCATTCTTTATCCTGGTTGTAGCGCACACCGATCATTTTTCCTTTGCTTAGGCGTGCGAGGTTATTGGTGGCAACGGGCCTTGGCTCGCCTTCTTTCCAGAAATAAAAGATGCGGAGCTCGGCTTTCGCCGGTATATCGGGTGTTTGTATCACATCTGCATATTTTACTTTCCGTTGCAGGATCCAGTTTTGCTGATCGTCTATTTTTTCTATATCTGCTTTGGTAACATCGATCACCACACCTTGGCCTGCAAAAGAGAACAATGGTTTGAGCACATAGTTTTCGAGATCGGCAGGAAGTTCATTGATCTCGTTCAGGAATTTTGTTTTTGGAACATACGGATGATCAATAAACGGCAATGTGTATTTGCTGATGCGGTAAAACCAGTTTGGATGAGGCACCCATTCTACATCAAGATCACTCAGCAACAGTTTTCCTTTCTCCTGTATGCTTGCCGATTGTTGCTGGAGATCGTCAAAAATGATTCGGTTATAAATCCTTTTTACTTCAACCTTTTTACCGTCATGCAGGTAAAATAATTTTTTTCCTTCCTGTATCAGCTCTGTTAAGCAAACAACCGGTATGCCAACATAATCGGTAGTGCAATAAAAATCGATCCTTGTTTTTTGTTTGTGTGGTAATATTTCCAGCAGGATAACATTTTCCGGCCGGTGGCCGCCAAGGATCACTTCTTTTAAAAGCTGCTGATAAGTTTCCGGTGTAAATCCATTCAGGTAAGCTGAATAACCGGATGGAATATCAAAATGCCTGCGCGTTACTTCATCGTGCCAGATCTGGTAGGCAAACAGGGTAGGGAAGCCCTGCATCTCTATCAGCTGCGGCTCCAGTTCGCTCTGTTCATTTTCACAAATGCCAAAATCAAAAGCAATAAAATGTGTGTGTGCATTTTCATTGGGTACGCGCACATCATCCGGTATGGCATGTGAACTGAGTGTTCTGAAATTGAATTGTGTGATCACATCCACTATACTTTCACAGGCAGAAAGAACTTTGTTTTTAAACTGCTTATCGATGAATACAGGAGTTTCAGCTACACGAAATTCGATCGCACCGGGATGTTTGCTGTTAAGATCGGCGAGGTATGCGTGATATTTTTCAGCTGTAAAATTTTCGTTGAAATGTTTTCTGATAGAAGGAACCATTGATCTGTATTTAAAGATGTATTGAAATTAAAAAATCATTTCCATACCATAGCTTTTTTACCTGTTTGTTTTGAATCAGCCTTAAACAGCCATTGTTTACAGGATATTCGTATTTTCAATTGATCAAACCCTGCTGTTTGAAGATACGTATGTGCTATTCGTAAAACTGAGTTTACACATGAGGAAAATGTTATTTATTCTTTGCATGGCATCCATGATCTTTTCTGCCAATGCACAGATACTGAAAGTGGAACATTTCAATGCGCATACAACGCATGCCGCGGATCTTTTTGAAATGTTCAAAACAAAATTCAAACTGCCTGTTGTGTATGAGTATGCTGCATTTGGCAATTACAATAGCGGTGGTTTATGGCTGGGGAATACCACGCTCGAATTTGTGAATTATGAAGGGCTGGATCCGGCCAAAGCCATATTCAAAGGCATTGCACTGGAACCCATCCAGCATACCGATACGATCATTCGCATGCTGGATGAATATGGCATTGCACACGATCCACCAGCGCCGGAAAAATTCCGGACCAATATTGTTTTGAAAGACCTGACATCGGAAGATATGCGTGTATTTGTATGCGATTATACCAGCCGTGCATTTGTAAACGATCCAAAAAAAGCTGCCCGTAAAATACTTGCAGAAGAAAACGGCGGCCCGTTAGGTATCATCGGTTTAAAAAAGATCGTGATCGAAACAACCGACCTTGAAAAAACATTGCATGCATGGATCAGCATTCCGGGCGCACAAAAAACCGGCAGCAATCATTTCCGTTTTTTTGAAGGGCCGGAAATTGTTGTTGAAAAAGCAGGCAAAAATGCTGTCAGAGAAATAATGATACAGGTAAGGTCGGTTGATGAAGCATCAAAATTTCTTTCAGCAAACAATATGCTTGTTATTGAAAATGCTAACATACTCATCGATCCGAAAAAATTATCCGGCTTACGCATCATCCTGCAACAATAAAATATAGCCGCTAACGCCAACATGTTTATCATCGACGCACATCTTGACCTCAGCATGAATGCCATTGAATGGAACAGGGATCTCCGTTGTTCTGTTTTTGATATACGTAAAAGAGAAGAAGGCATAACTGATAAACCCGATCGCGGCAATGGTACCGTTGCCTTGCCCGAATTAAGAAAAGGGAATACCGGATTGATAGTAGCCACACAGATCGCCAGGTATGTTGCACCCGGAAACCCTTTGCCGGGCTGGCATTCACCACAACAGGCATGGGCGCAAACACAGGCGCAGCTTGCCTGGTACAAAACAATGGAAGAAGAAGGTGAAATGAAAATGATCACCAACCTGTATGAACTTGATCAGCACATCGCCTTATGGAACGATGGCAACATGAATGAAACAAAACCTGTCGGATATATTTTAAGCCTCGAAGGCGCCGACTCACTCATCACCATTGAACACCTTGAAACGGCATATGCATACGGACTCCGTGCCGCAGGCCCCGCACATTACGGCCCCGGCCGTTATGCAAACGGAACAGATGCAACGGGAAAAATGAATGCAAACGGTTTGGCGTTATTAAAAAGAATGGAAGAATTAAATATCATTCTTGATGCAACGCATTTATGCGATGATGCTTTCCACCAGGCAATGGATCATTTTAACGGGCATGTGTGGGCCAGCCATAATAACTGCCGTGCAATAGTTGGCCACAACCGCCAGTTCAGCGATGAGATGATCAGCACATTGATTGAAAAAGATGCAGTGATCGGAACTGCATTGGATGCATGGATGATGGTACCCGGATGGATCAAAGGAACATCAACACCCAAACAAATGGATTGTGATCTCGATAAAGCGATTGATCATATCGATCATATCTGCCAGCTCGCCGGCAATGCATTGCATGTGGGTATCGGCTCCGACCTCGATGGCGCTTTTGGAAAAGAACAATGCCCCTATGATCTCGAAACGATCGCAGACCTCTCCAACATCCCCTCACTGCTTTCAAAACGCGGTTACACAAAAGAAGCAATTGAAAATATCATGCATGGCAACTGGCTCCGCTTCTTAAAAAGAGCCTGGAATCATAAAACCAATTACTAATTATTAACTACTAATTATTAATTCCTCAATTGCGATGTTTAAAAAATTCGGCAACACATGCTGATATGTCCACATGATTTTCCCCGGATCCTGTAACTGCTCCACCATGCTTGCCCATTTTTCTTCGCCATGATTTTCGATAACAGTTTGTTTTTTATCATCGCGCTGCAGGTACATGCTCATGCCGGTTGCATCCGCTTCCGGGTGAAACTGTGTGCCTAAAAAATATTCATTGAAACGCACAGCCATTACCGCTCTTTCATAAGGCACATGTGGCCGGTTCTTTTCTATCGCGAGTATTTTTGCGCCGATGGCCCTCAGCCTTGCATGATCGGGTTCTATCACCTGGTAATCGCGGCTGTCGACGCTATAAAACGGATCCGGCAATCCTTCAAATACAGGCTCCTGTTTTCCATCGGGAAGCATATGAATGGGGAATACGCCAAAAGCGGTTGACTTACGTTTGCAAACAGTGCCAATGTTGTAATACCTGCATGCCAATTGAAAACTATGGCAGATAAAGAAAATATTTTTCTTAGGAAAACCATCCACGCGGTTGTTCCATTCTTCTACTGAACTGATCCATCCAAAGAATTTATTTTCCCATTCTGTGTTTTCGCTTTCGAGCGGAGAACCGGGGCCGCCGCTCGAAATATAAATATCATAAGAAGTATCCGGCACTTCCAAACGAAGCCGTACATCAAATTCATCGCAAACAATTGTAACATGATGGCTCTCACCCCACTGCGCCAATATCTCGCGCAAACAACGCATACCCTGGTTAGCCTGGCCTTCATATAAGTCGAGTATGGCTACGCGGATATGTTTTTTTTCTGTCAAATTCATACGCTGTAAAAGTAAATAGTTAATAGTTAAAAGTGAATAGTTAAAAGCAAATTATTTACCCAACTATTAACTATTCACTTTAACTATTAACTCTCTATAAGTAACTCAAATTCGTTTTTGGTGAAAGCGCCAATAAAGTCTGGTACATTAATTTGATCGTTTCTTCGATATCATTTTTATGCAGCATCTCAACCGTTGTATGCATATAGCGGAGCGGGATAGAGATGAGTACAGAAGGGCAACCATCATTCGCATAGGCAAAACTATCTGTATCGGTTCCTGTGCTGCGGCTGAGTGTTCTTAGCTGAACGGGGATCTTGTTTTTTTCGGCAACATCCTGAACCACTTTTAATAATTTGTTGTGGATCGCCGGCGCATAAGCAAGCGATGGCCCTTTGCCGCACTGGATATCGCCTTCAATGGCTTTGCTGATCAAAGGAGTGCTGGTATCGTGTGTAACATCGGTAACGATCGCAATATCGGGTTTGATACGGCGCGCGATCATTTCGGCGCCACGCAAACCAATTTCTTCCTGCACCGCATTTACAATGTATAAACCAAATGGTAATTTTTTATTGTGCTGTTTCAGTAAACGCGCTACTTCAGCGATCATGAAGCCACCCACACGGTTATCAAAAGCGCGGCCGATAAAATAATCATAGGCCAGTTCATCAAACCCTTCTTCATACGTAACAACAGAACCGATGTGTATGCCCAATGCTTCTACTTCTTTTTTTGTACGCGCACCGCAATCAAGTGAAAGATTATCCACTTTTGGCGCAGGTTCTTTCTGGTCTGGATTGCTCATTCGCGTATGAATAGCCGGCCATCCGAACACTGCTTTTACCGGGCCTTTTTTGCCATGGATCCAAACGCGTTTTGCAGGAGCCACCTGGTGATCAACACCGCCATTTCTTTTCAGGTAGATCAACCCTTGTTCGTTGATATAATTTACAAACCAGCTGATCTCATCTGCATGCGCTTCTATCACAACTTTAAAAGGGGCGGTAGGATTGATCACACCAACAGCCGTTCCATACGGGTCGGTGAAAATAGTATCAACATACGGCCTGAGATATTCCATCCATATCTTTTGTCCGCCGCTTTCAAAACCAACAGGCGATGGCGTATTGATATAGGTCTTTAAAAAATCAAGCGATGTATCTGTCAGGATCGATTTGTTTTTTGTCTTTACCGTTTTTGTTTTTGCCATGTTATTTTTTTAAAAAAGTGAAACACCAATGATACCACAGACCGCTTTAACCAGCATCAGCCCGTCAATGATCGCAAGATAATAGAGAATGCTTTTACGGCGGTGCATTGAATAGGCAACAATTATCAACAATATGAACGGAACGGTGTTAATGAGTATGCGTGCCAAAGAAAAATCACGTATCACCCCATACAAAATAAATGTTCCCAACCCAACCAGTGTGAGCGGAATAAGGATAGAAAAAAGTGTGTTGCGCAGGCCATATATTACAACAAAGGTCTTCAAATGGCGGTTATGATCCGCTGCATAATCTTTGATATCAAACAATATGCAAAGCATGGTGATATACATGAAGTTCTTAATAAACAGCAACACATTGATGAGGCTGATATCATAAACAGTATTTTTTTCAATGCTGTTGAAAAGTACCGGGTAAACAGTAACCGCTCCAGCCCATACAAACCCGATCACAAAGGGTTTCAGCCATCCTTTATTGCGCAGGTTATGCGTGGCCCTTTGCGGTGAGGCGCTTCCATAATACAAAGCCGCAACGATCGGGAAGGCCAGGATCAAACCCCATTGCAGAAGGCCTGTATGCAAAATACCGCCCCAACTCTGGCGCAATAAATAAATACCCAATAACAGGAAAAGTATCGTAAAGAACAGTTGCGACCTTCGCACGAAGACCCTTCTTCGAAAATACCAGGCAGACCGCTCATTTGCCGAATCGCCGGGTGTTTCAGCTATGTAGGCATGCGTATAATATAAAACGGTTGATACGAAAACAAAAAGATAATAGGGGATGCTGTTAAGGGGTTCCTGTTGCTGAAGCGTTGCTTCCATGGATAAGGCAACGGCACAGATGCCATAGAAATAATTACCAAAAAGAAGAAAACGGATCAGGCCATTCACTTCCGCTTATTTTAATAAAACAATATTGGCCGATGAGATGGTATCGCTTACATTATTGGCTTTGTCTTTGAGCCAGAATTTAAAATAGGCCGTATCATTTTTAGAACCGCAGCCCGTAATGGTGCTATAGCCCTGTATATTGGCATTATAGCCATAGCCTATCTCGAGCAGGCCCTTGAGGTTTGAAGTGGGTGCAAAATCAGGCACTTTGTTTTTGCTGATGAATTGAACGCCGGCGCTGGTAGGGCAGGTACGCGATATTTTCTGAACCCAAAGCGTATCCTGAATATCACCTTCTTTATCGGTAAATGCAATATCAAAAATAAGTACATCGCCCTGCGCCACTACATTGTGGTTAATGCTCTGGATGGATATCTGCGGCTTGGTGGTATACGTATCTTTTTTACAGGCATAAAACATCACCGGTATTGCCAATAGTATCAATATTTTTGTCTTCATTCGTTTCATTATCATTTCAAATTTAGTCAAAACATTACAATACACCGCTGTGCAGTCATTTGATGTTAACAATATTTTCTCTCTTACACAGAACGGCGGCGCATTCGTGGGCCAATGTATCAAAACTTTTCGTTTCCAGTATGATCATAATCCGGTTTACCGCCGCTGGTGCGATCTTATGCTGATCGATCCGGCTACTGTAAAGACGCTTTCTTCGATCCCTGCGTTGCCTGTTTCATTCTTTAAAACACATGAAGTGGTAACAACCGTATTTGATGCCGAAACCGTTTTTGAAAGCAGTGGAACCACGCAAACCAATACCAGCAGGCATTTGGTAAAAGATGTGGGCCTTTACAAACAAAGTTTTCTCGAAGCGTTTGCCCTCTTTTATGGGGATGTTAAAGATTGGTGCATCCTCGGGCTGCTTCCCTCTTATCTCGAGCGCCAGCATTCTTCGCTGGTTATGATGGTGGATGAACTGATCAAACAAAGCGGCCACGCCCACAGCGGATTTTATCTCGATGATCACCAGAAACTATCCGGCACATTGCAAAGGCTGGAAGCTTCGGGGCAAAAAACATTACTGATAGGCGTCACTTTTGGTTTACTCGATTTTGCTGCAGCTTTTCCGCAACAATTAAAACATACGGTTGTGATGGAAACCGGCGGGATGAAAGGACGCCGCAAAGAACTTACCCGTGCCGAAGTTCACCGGATATTATGCGATGCGCTGGGTGTTGCAGAGATCCACTCGGAATATGGAATGACAGAACTGCTTAGCCAGGCCTATTCCAAAGGCGAGGGCCGTTTCAACTGCCCGCCATGGATGAAGGTATTGGTGCGCGATGAAGAAGACCCCCTCTCCATCAAAGAAAGCGGCAGGGGGCTCTTACAGATCATTGATCTCGCCAACATCTACAGCTGTTCCTTTATCGCCACAGAAGATGCAGGCATGGTATCTGATGATGGCAGTTTTGAAGTGTGGGGAAGGCTTGATAACAGTGATATCCGCGGATGCAGTCTCCTGGTGGTGTAGTTAAAAATTAAAAGTTAATAGTGAAAAGCAAAAATGGACTGTTAACTCTTAACTTTTCACTCCTAACTCCTATATTTGCAGCCCTGAAATAATTAGTAATTATTAATTACTAATTATTAATTATTAATTAAACCCGCCCAGGTGGCGAAATTGGTAGACGCACTGTGTTCAGGTCGCAGCGTTCGCAAGGATGTGCTGGTTCGAATCCAGTCCTGGGCACTTTAAACCCGTTGAATATCATCGATAATCAACGGGTTTTGTTTTTTGTTTATTCCGGCTTTGTATCCACACAGATCCGGGATTTTCATAGCTATGGTACTGATGCATATGATCTGCTGCTCAACCGGAGATACGGTGAAAGTTGTTTGGTGAAGCACATCTTGCCCAATATTCCATGATAACCACTATCGTCTTTTTTATTTCTTCAAAATTTGTCTGTTTAATAAAAAATCCCTGTACCGAAAGGCTATAAGCTTTGATAACAGCGTCCTGGCTTACGGCGGTGGAGAAGAACAGGTAAGGTATGCACCTCAATTGCAGCTTTGCATCCATTTTTATTTTATCACGAAGTGCGAAGCCGTCCAGCTTCGGAAGGTTAATGTCTGATAAGATCAGAAACGGAATAATGTCAGACCCGTTTAGGAAATCAAGGGCCTTCTGCCCATCGGGAAAGAAAAATAATTCATTTTTATAAGGCAGCTCCTTAAATGCATCTTTCAATAACTCCTGGTCCTCAAGATCGTCTTCGATAATAATTACGGGCGAGTTTCTGTTCATCTTTTAAGAAAGGTAAAATAATTATTGATTGGTAACCAAATTTATGCAGATTTATTATACCGCAGCCTGATCTCTTCCATTCCGGAGAACAAAGATAATATTCCGGAAAACCGCTGCAGCATCGGGTTTTGAATTTTTATGACTTTTTTCAGCACCCGTAATAAAATATTAAATTTTGTACATTCACAGAACAGAAAATATTTCCGTGAAAGCAAAGTTCCGTTTTATCTTTTCCTGTATTCTCTTATTATCATTTGTTGCGGCAGAATCACAACAGCCGGCTTCTGCAAATACTTTGTACCGTGTCAGTAAGATCATCGACACATTTGCAAGGGGAGATACCGCTAAGGATCTGTATATTCATTCCTTTACTTACGATAAACAGGGAAAGCCCGTTACGCATGTATGGGATTACCTGAAAAACGGTGTACTTATATCTTCCAATAAACTTCAGTATAGTTATGATCCAGCATCAGGCAGGCTGGTTTCCAGGATCAGTACCAATAACCGCTACCTTTATTTCTATGATCAAAACGGGAACTTAAAAAAAATTACGCTGGAAATATTGATCAATCAAAAATGGGTGCTCTGCGAGGAAACAACCATACAAAAACAGGAACTGCAGGACGGAAAAACCACGCTGCTGATCACCATGAATAAATTAAGAACCAGCGGGCCAAGAAAAGATTCTACGGATCGGTACTTTACTATTGATTATACACTCGACAGGGATAATAACATTATTGAAGAAAGGATGAATGCGTATAATTATAATCGCTTCAGTAAACCTGTGACATACAAATTTGGTTATGACCAGCATCCCAACCCTTTACAACAGATCGTGATAGAAAGATGGTTTGACCTGGATATGGATAACAGTGGCTCAACCAACCTCCTTACGAAAACAGCTGATGGCAAGATGCGTGTTCAACGACAATATCAATACAATGCATTGGGGTTGCCTGTAAAATGTAAGATCGACAAGATCCGCGACCGGGTAATTGAATATGAAGCCATAGAAGTACCGGCGCAGGATCAACAGAAAATAAATGCCGTTCAGGATAATTCTTTTATGATACTTTATCCCAATCCCGCGAAGTCGGAAATAACGATCGTTGCGGATAAACTGGGAACGGGTATCTGCAAAGTGCGGATCTATGATATGGCAGGAAAGATCCATAAAGAGATCACGTATAATGTGGATCAGGTACTGGATGCACTGATCCTTTTAAACGGGTTAAGTAAAGGTGTGTATGTTGCAGAAATTGTAACCGCCAAAACAAAGGCCAGTAGAAAATTTATTCTGGAATAAGATAAAATAAAAAGCCCTGAACATGTATCCAGGGCTTTTTTATTGAATCAGTTTTTTATTTTACGATAACAGGTTTTGCCTCGCTAAAAATTCCAGTTTTTCATTTGCCTCCATTAATTTTTGTGTAAGCTCTTTGTTCTTGTGGCGGAGGTCATATACTTCGTATGCATTGTTAACAGTGGTTCTCACTTCTTCCTCGATCCATGGTTTGGCAAGGTATTTATAAACCTGTCCAACATTGATCGCATCGATCACTGCATTGATATCTGTATAACCTGTGATGAGTATCCTGATCGGTTCGGGATGTGTGTCTAAGATAGATTTGAAGAATTCAATACCTGTTTCTTTTGGCATGCGCTGGTCACTCAGAATTACATGAATGGTTTCACTGGCAACAATTTTTCTTGCTTCCTCGGCAGATTCGGCAGTAGAAATATTGAAGAGCCTTCTGAACGCAGCTTTGAATGAAGTGATGTTATTCGGCTCATCATCTACATACAGGATATTGATCTTTTCTTCCATTTATAAACAGGGTTTTAGTGCTTTGCTACCACAAAAGTAGCCAAAACAGTCATTTATACAATAATTATACGATAAACGGCTATTGTTTCGTTATTTTGTTTAGATTATAAAACGCTTTTTGATGAATGAGGGGGGCAGTTTAGATACCGATATCCGTATAAGGGCTTTCAGGGCAATTGATGACCCTGAGACCTGTCGTAAATTTATAGAAGGTCATCGTACCGTTCTTGAGTATCATGGTGTGCTCAAAGTAACTTCTTCCAATAATGAATGGGCAACGAATCCTGCGGTCTTTGTGATCGTTGTAGAAAACATGGATGGAACAAAGTTATTTGGCGGCGCAAGGGTGCATGCCGCAGATGGCATTACACCGTTGCCCATAGAAGATGCCACCGGTTACATGGATGATAAAATATATGAAGTAGTTGCAGATTGCGCACAAACAGGCACAGGCGAGCTTTGCGGCTTATGGAACTCGAAGGAAGTTGCCGGGTTGGGAGTTGGAAGCCTGTTTCCATCGATCGCTGCGGTAGTAATAGCGGAACAGATCGGCTTAACTACTATGTTCTCGCTTTGCTCGCCGGCAACGGTCCGTTTTAACCAGTGGATCGGCAGCAGTATTTTAAAAACGGTAGGTAATGACGGAACTTTTTATTATCCAAAATTAGATCTTCTTGCAACAGCTGTTTTTTTACCCGATGCCGATACATTATTGCATGCACATCCAAAAGAAAGGGATAAAATGCTGGCGCTTAGAAAAAACCTCAACACGGTTTCCAATGAGCGGTCTCCTTTTAAAAATATCTCTGTGAAAGTTCATTATGAACTTGAAATAAAAAGCGCCAATCAGGCCGAATTCAAGATCCCTTTAAAAGCAAATGCAGTAAAGTAATATGAAGAAGGGCATCTTTACTATAGCAGCGATCCTGTTACTTAATATTGCGCCATTGGCGGGTAAGCCGGAACTGATCCTTCATTACAAATCAATTTTATTGGCTATCGCCGCAGCCTGTTTATGGATGAGCCAGCCCGCATTCAGTACCGAAGAAGCAAAAAGAGATAAGGGCAGCGACAGGTTTTCCATACTTGTTATTCTTATTATGAGTTCGGTAAGCGTTGTAGCATCTGTAGTTGAATGGGCTTATGTAAACAACGCTGTTGAATATTCTGTATGGATCACTTTGCTTGGCGCTCTTTTATTGATCGTGGGTATCAGCATACGTGTTTGGGCCATCCGTACGTTGGGAAAACATTTCACTGCAACGGTTATGTTAACTGAAGGGCATCAATTGGTGAGAAGCGGGCCATACCAATGGGTACGGCATCCGAGTTATCTTGGTGCATTCATGGCTATCATAGGCTGCCCCGTTTTTTTAAATGCACCATGGGCCACATTGATCGCAGCTGTTTCTATGACCATTGCTTATTATTTGCGGATAGGAGTTGAAGAAGAGATGCTTTCTTCTTATTTTGGCACACAGTATCAGGATTATATGAAACATACAAAAAGGATCATTCCTTTTATTTGGTAAATGCTATACGGCCCATGCTTTTTTTCTTTTCCAAAACTAACCAGTTGAAAACCCTTTGCCGCAAAGCAGGCGGCACACTATTCGTGCTGTGTTTTTTTATTCCTTTCTTCTCTGCCGCACAGGCGCCGATGATAGTGGACAGATCAGATAAGCCGCTGCTCGTGGGAGACCATCTATCCATTTTGCAGGACAGTACCGGAACACTCACCGCAAAAAATATTATTGCATCGCAGAATTTTGTTCAGTCAAAAGCACCTATACCCATCTTCCCGGTGATCGATGGAGCGATATGGGCAAAGTTCTCGCTCATTAATCACAGCGGCGATAACCTGTTGTACCTCGACCTGCAGTATGCAAACATTTCCCATCTATTGTTTTACCAGCAAAAAGATACAGGGCTCGTATTATTAAAAGAAACGGGTAACGCATTTCCGTTTGATAAGAACAGCCAGGTTAGCCCGTATTATGTTTGTAACCTTTCTCTTTTAAAAGGCGATACGGCCACTTATTTTATCAGGATCAGCGGCAAACACCAGGTATTGTTGCCATTGTTTGTTGAGAACCGCATATCGCTTGATAATTCAATGAGCCTGCAGGAAATAGTGGTAGGCGTGTATATGGGTATCATACTCGCCATCTTCCTGTATAATTTTTTCCTTTTCTTCTCAACGCGCGATAACAGTTACCTGATCTATGTGCTCTATCTTTTTTTCCTTGGTGTGGCGCAGGTAACGCTGGCAGGTTTTGGGTTTAAATATTTCTGGCCATCCTACCCGGTTGTTAATGATTACGCATTGCCCATAACATCGGCATTGGCGGGCATTACGGGTATTGCATTCGCGATGTTCTTTCTTCATACAAAATTGTACACGCCTAAACTGAACAAGTGGCTGTACGGGTTGATCGGTTTGTATGTGGTGTCGATCATTCTCAGTTTGATCAATCAAAACGGCATCAGTTATAATATCATCAATGTGGTTAGTCTGATAGGCGGCCTCGTGCTCATCAGCGCCTCATGGTATATTGCCCGGAAGAAAAAATATAAGCCCGGTTATTTTTATTTTTTTGCATGGATCGCATTTCTCGGCGGCATGGTAATATTTGTATTGCGCAACTTCAACGTGCTGCCTTACAATAATTTTACCACATATATTTTATATGTAGGTTCTGCTGTTGAGGGAATATTACTCTCCATTGCACTGGCCGATAAGATCAATATCCTGCGGGAAGAAAAAGAACGTTCGCAGGCCGAAGCATTGCGTTCATCGCAGGAGAATGAGAAACTGGTGCGTGATCAGAATGTTACATTGGAAAAGAAAGTTGCTGAACGCACCGAAGAACTGCAATCATCCAATACCAGTCTCAGCACAGCTTTGCAGGATCTGCAAGACACACAGATCCAGCTGGTGGAAGCAGAAAAGATGGCTTCGCTCGGGCAACTTACTGCAGGTATTGCACACGAGATCAATAACCCGATCAATTTTGTCAAATCAAATATCAATCCGCTGCAGTTGGATATCAATGACCTGATCGAGATCATCGATGCATATGATACTTTGCATACGACCGAGGGCGCGGATATACCTGCCAAACTTGTGCAGATAGATAAATTAAAAAAACAGATCGACCTCGGTTATGTAAGGAACGAGATCGAGAGTCTCGTAAAAGGCATAAAGGATGGCGCCGAACGCACCGCCGAGATCGTAATGGGGCTGCGCAATTTCAGCCGCCTGGATGAGAGTGAGGTAAAAACAGTGGATATTCATGAAGGGATCGACTCAACTTTAGTGCTGTTGAAAAATACTTTGCCGGAAAATATCGTTATTAAGAAAGATTTCAGGGCGCAGGGAGAGATCGAATGCTTCCCCGGCAAACTGAACCAGGTATTCATGAATATCATCAACAACGGAATACAGGCCATTAAAGAAAAAGAAGTACAGGGAGATGAGTCGATCACCATATCAACGCATGATATTGATGACAGGATCGAGATCAGCATCAAAGACAGCGGGATGGGTATGACGGATGAAGTAAGGCAGAAAATATTTGATCCTTTCTTCACTACCAAGGATGTTGGCGAAGGCACGGGGCTGGGCCTTTCTATCGTGTATAAGATCATACAGAAACATGGCGGGAAAATAGAAGTGGTATCGTCGAGAGGAAAAGGTGCGGAATTTATAATATCTTTATACAGGGTGCTGCCGCAATCAGCATTCGATTAACCAAGTAACCTATTGTTTCATGAATCATTTGCCCGAATCAAAAATACGCGTGTTGTATGTGGACGATGAGCCCAATAACCTGATGGCTTTCCAGGCCAGCTTCAGGAGGCATTATGAAATATATACAGCAGAAACAGTGTCGGATGGCATGAATATTCTCGGTGAAAAAGATATTCACGTGATCATTGCCGACCAGCGTATGCCAAAGACAACGGGCGTTGAGTTTTTTAATATTATCCGCAAAGCGCATCCGAAGCCGGTGAGAATATTGCTCACAGGATATTCCGACCTGGAAATGGTGATCGATGCGATCAACAAAGGCGAAATATTCCGCTTCATCAAAAAACCATGGGATGAAATGGAGCTGATGTCGGCTATCCAGAACGCCTATGAAATGTATCACACAAGAAAACAGTTACGTACAAAAGTGGAAGAGCTGCAAAAAACAAACGATGAGCTGAACCGCTTTGTTTACAGTACTTCTCACGATCTCCGTTCACCGCTTGCCAACATACTCGGTATTTTAAATGTGGCGAAGCTGCAGCATCCTGTGAGTGAAATGGACAACTATTTCGAGATGATCGAAAGCTGTGTGAACAAGATGGACAAGTTCATTCACAAAACCATTGAATATTATAAAGGCATCAGGCTCGATAATGTAAATGAGGATATCGATTTTCAAAGGGTGTTTGCAGAAAGCATTGCGCTTTGTAACATGCAGAACCCCGATATTGTTTTTGATGTGCATGTAGAGCAGGCCGTTGTATTTAATTGCGATGGCTTCAGGTTATCGATGATATTGAATAACCTTATTTCAAACGCCGTAAAATACCAACGCGCAGATGAACGTAACCCAATGGTAAAACTATCCGCACAGGTAACCGATACGGAAGCAACGATCCATATTGAAGACAATGGCGTTGGAATTATAGAAGAGCATCTCAATAAAATATTTGAAATATTTTTCCGCAGTACCGATTTCAAGAATGGGTTGGGCATCGGTTTATATATCGTAAAAGAAGCATTGACAAGGATTGGCGGCGAGATTTCTGTACAATCCGAATTCGGGCAGGGTACCTCATTTACATTGGTGGTGCCCAACCAAAAATCCATCCAGCAACTCCGCGCCGTTTAACATACTGTGCTGTTAAAATACTTTACGCCTCTGCGTCTCTGCGGTGAAAAAAGTTCCGAAGCAATCGCCTGTTCATTTTTTTAAACCGTCGCATCGTTGATTAGCGGCTGATTGCTGATTGCTCACAGCTCATAACTATACTGAATACTCCCAACCATTTTCCGTTCCTTATCAAACCCCGTCTCTTTTTGTTTCAGCCCTTTATCGTTGTACGTATATTTCCATATAAAATAATTCGCGCTGGTCATCGAAACCTGCGTCATCTGGCTTACGCGGCCACTTGCATCATACTCATATTGAAAATCGGGTAATAGTTTTTTCAGCTTCGCATTGTAACGTACAATATCGGTGAGCTGTTTATTTGCATCGTAATAATAATAGTAGGTTTCTACTGTGCGGTTCTTTTTTTTCCAGTGTTCTTCCACGACCGATCCCTGTTCGTCTTTAACCAGTTCAATAAACATGGTATCTGTTTTGTTCTTGATCTTTAACATGGAAACCGGCTGCCCTGCTTCATTATAGTTCCATTCGTGTACTTCCGTTAAAGTACTTTTCATGGCCGTATCGGTTGTGGTGAGAACGATCTTTTGCAACTGCCCTTTGTCGGTATAGGTATAGTCTGTTTTATTGTCAATATTTTTGCTGCCTGTCTGTGTTCTCTTCAGCCTGTTCAATTCATAAAAATGATTGATAACAGATGAACTGCCTGTAGAAGTTGTAGTACTTAAAATGATCCGTTTACCATCGAGGCTGATATCTTCTTCCAGCAAAAAACCATCGGTGGGCGTATTATCGGCTTCAAAACCGGTGGCTTTTATTTTTTTTATTTTATTGGCGCGAAGCAATTTGTATTGGTCATTGCTGAGTTGTGTTGAAACAATATCATTGAAATAATACTGGCTGTAACTGCCGGTAACTGCAAAAAAACAAACTATGGTCAGCATTGATCTCATCCCTTTATCGATTTTGCCAAAGGTACACGTACAGTTTTCAACAATCCAAAAACATATCATTCATTGCGCTTGCCACAATCATTTAGTTCTGTATTTTTAGTCAAACGTTAACAAGTGTCGCACCTACCCGAACGAAAAGAGAAAAACTGCTTAAACTGTGGGGCAGAAGTGCATGGAAGGTATTGCCATGTATGCGGACAGGAAAATATCGAGCCCAAAGAAAGCTTCTGGCATCTCGTTACACATTTTGTGTATGATGTAACGCATTTCGATGGAAAATTTTTCAGTACGCTGAAATACCTGCTGTTCAAACCGGGCTTTTTATCGCACGAATACCTGCGGGGAAGACGTGCCGCTTACCTGCATCCGATCAGAATGTATGTATTTACTTCGGCATTTTTTTTCCTGATCTTTTTCAGCATCAATGGAGATGAAGAAATAGTAAAGGTCAAAGAAACAGAACAACCCGCTACTGCGGCGCAGGTGATGAAAAAACTAGACAAGGACCGCAGAGAACTGGCAAAAGAATTAAATGATTCTGTTATACCCGAACGCGCGAAAGAAGCCATTCGTATCGGGCTAACAAATACAGACAGCAATATTGCTTTACTGAAAAGAGACAGTACTGCAAAAAACAGGCTTACGCGCGCTAACAATAACCAGGGATTTAATTTTATTTTAGGCGATAAAAGTGATACTACGATCAAAGCAGTTCACGTGTACGATTCAGTTCAGAAACAATTGCCCGCAGATAAACGCGACAACTTTTTTAAACGAAAGATCAGGCGGCAGAATATTCACCTGCAGGAAAAATATAATGGCGACAGTAAAGCGATCTGGACAGCGGTAGCAGAAAAATTCAAACACCTCTTCCCGCAAATGCTGTTTGTTTCACTGCCATTGTTTGCCTTAATGTTGCGGTTGTTGTATGTGCGGAGAAAAAATTTCTTTTATGTGAACCACGTAGTGTTTACGATCCATTTGTATTGCGGAACATTCATTATTATCCTCGCAGGGATACTGATCGATTACCTCGTAAAACTTACCGGTTACACAGGTGAATGGGTTGGTTTCATTTTTACCATGGCAGGGTTCTTTTACTGGTATAAATCCATGCGTAATTTTTATGAACAGCGAAGGGCGAAAACGATATTGAAATATTTCCTGGTACTGTTCCTTTCTATATTTATTATGAGTTTCATATTTACCGTATTCGCTATTTTCTCGGCCATGGCCATTTAATATATTTCTATGCAAAACACTGCTGATAGTTTTTTAAGATTAGTAAAGATCATGGATGAGTTGCGCGAACAGTGCCCGTGGGATAAAAAACAAAACATTCATACACTCCGCCCGCTGACACTCGAAGAAACATATGAACTGGCCGATGCTATTACCGATAACGACTGGAAAGGCATTAAAGAAGAACTGGGCGATATGTTGCTGCATATATTATTCTACGCAAAAATAGGCGCCGAACAGAAGCAGTTTGAACTGAAAGAAGTGATCGATGGCATCTGTGAAAAATTGATCTTCCGCCATCCGCATATTTATGGCGATGTGAAAGTAGCGGATGAAGAAGACGTAAAAAGGAACTGGGAAAAATTAAAGATGAAAGAAGGCAAGAAATCCGTTCTCAGCGGCGTTCCGCCTTCATTGCCTGCTGTTGTAAAAGCAACCCGGATCCAGGAAAAAGCAAAACAGGTGGGCTTTGAATGGGAGAATAAAGAAGATGTATGGAAAAAAGTAGAAGAAGAGATCTGTGAGCTGAAAGAAGCGATACAACTGGATTCTCAGGAAAAGATAGATGAAGAATTCGGCGATGTTTTATTCAGCCTCGTAAATTATGCACGGTTTTTGCGGGTTGACGCGGAAGGCGTTCTCGAAAGAACGAATAAAAAATTCATCTACCGTTTTCAGCAGATGGAAACCATTGCGGCAGGGAAGGGGAAAAAGCTGGAAGATATGTCGCTCACTGAAATGGATGCCATCTGGGATGAAGTAAAAAAACAAACCGTACATACTTGATCAACTCATTACGACAAGCCGCTTTTAAACACGGATACCTGGTTATCACAGCTGCATGGTTGTATACGATCTCTTTTATTTTTATTAATTACTGGAGCTATCATTCCTCCCCGAACAAAGTCAAAAGCAAATTAGAACACCGTTTACAGGAACAGGAAAAACGTTTTGAACATACGCTTACGGATACTGTTTTATTAACCTCGCTGCTTAACCAGGTTCCCGGTGTAACCGATCCGCTCAAAGATGATATCGGTTTATTTATTTTTCGCCAGGCAGAAACCGATGGAGCGCCAAAACTTTCTTACTGGAACACCAACCGCATGTATATCAGCGGAGAAGAACGCACACGCAATGAAGGAAGTTATTTTGTAGAGAACCAGAACGGCGATTTTGAAATGATCCGGAAAGATATCGTGCTGGGAGGAAAGCCATTATCTGTGTTTGCCATGCTGCCGGTTCGATGGTCGTATTTTATGGAGAACAAATATCTCCATACCGAGTTTGCAGGATACAGCGGCATAACAGAACAATACGAGATCAGTTCCGATGCGGATGCCCTCGCAGTAAGCAATTCAGCCGGGCAGGAATTATTCAGCATCAAACTCAAACCGGGTAAATCATTTATCTCGTATGATACGGTCACGATCATCCTGCGCGTTATTTCCATTATATTTTTACTGATATTTTTGAATTCCATCGCACAGGAACTGGTTAACCATTACCGTTTTAAAACAGGATTTATTTTTTTGATGATCGCTGTCGTTACCGTTCGCCTGGTTGCTTACGAGTTTTCTTTTCCATTCGATTTCAGTAAGCTGCCTTTATTCGACCCCTCGGTATATGCTTCTAATTTCCTCCATCCATCTCTCGGCGATCTTTTTGTAAACGCGGTATTGTTATTCTGGCTGGTAAGTTTTTACAAAACCCATAACGACCGCATTCCATGGTTTCAATACAATATACCGGCTAAGATATATGCTTACCTGTGCCTGCTCCTGCTTACACTGATCTGCTTTTTATTGTCGGGTGTGATCATCAGCCTTGTAAAAGATTCCAAGATCCCTTTTGATGTTACCAATTTTTTCGGCCTTACCATTTACAGCGTGGTCAGTTTTATTGTATTGTGTTTGATCGTACTTAGCTTTTTTCATTTCTCACAAATATTATTACAGGCTGTTATCAAAAACAAATTGGCGGTTTACATGCAATGGCTTGCTGTTTCATTGTATGGGCTTGGGTATGTTATGGTATGCTCATCCGCTGAAGACACGCGTATTTACCTGTGGGTATTGGTTTGGCTGTTGTTGTATATTTTGTTATTGAATATCCGGAGGAAGGATATTGATATTCCTTTATTAAAATCATCTTTTTTTATTTTCTGGGTGATGCTGTTTACCATGTCCATTGCATCAATGGTGATATATGAAAACAGGATCGTGGAGTTTGCACAGCGGAAACGGATCGCTGAAAAACTGGCGCAGCAAACAGACCCATCGGGAGAGAACCTGTTGAACATTGCCGCTACCAACTTCGATAATGGATTTCTCTCACATAATTTTCACCGGCTTACCGAAAGCGAATACTCAAATAAATTTATCAAAGACAGCCTGGTTAACCAGAATTTTTCGGGTTACCTGAATAAATACGATACACGCATTTATACATTCGACAGCCTGTTTCATCCATTGTTCAATGAAGATTCAGCGGGTTATGCATCGATCAAAACGATCATCCTTAACCAGGCAAAACCAACGGTGATCCCCGAACTTTTCAGTTATGAAAATCCGGTTGATGGATTCAGTTATGTATACCAAAAAACGATAGAACGCGATTCAACCGTGCTTGGTTATCTCTTTGTGATCATCAGATCCAAACGGTATAAAAGCGAAGCGTTATACCCCGAACTGTTTAACCAGGTGCAGGATATTGCTTCTGACCTGAACACCAATTATGCATATGCAGTATATGCCAAGGGGAAAATGATCAATCATTTCAATACCTACAACTTCCCATCGCTGCTCGATAAGAAACAGGTGTCTGACTTTGAATTCACGTATAAAAAGAACGGCGAGTACGATGAACTATGGTATAATAACGGCAATAACAAACAGGTACTCGTAGTAAAAAGAAATACCTGGGTAATCGAAGCAGTAACGCTTTTCGCTTACCTGTTTTGTTTTTTCCTGTTTATTATCCTGTTGTTTCATTTGGGTAATTATTTGCTGACGGCGCGTTTTAAATGGCAAGAATTAAAGAAAATGCTGCGGCTCAATATCCGTTCGCAGATACAGGCAACCATTATTTTTCTCAGTGTGTTCTCTTTTATTGTGATAGGCATTGCAACCATTTCATTTTTTATTCTCCGGTTCAACCGCAACAATGAAGAACGTTTGTCAAAATCCATACAGGTAATGGCAAATGAAGTGAATACCAAAATGAATTCATTACAGGCTTTTGACGACCTGCCTGATAATGTTGGCGTGAAAACCGGGCTTGAAAAAACCATCGCAGAAATATCCGACCTGCATAATGTAGATATCAATTATTATAATCTCAATGGCACATTGGTTATTTCAACGCAGCCATATATTTATAACAAACATTTACTCAGCTCCAAAATGGAACCCGAAGCTTACCGCGAGTTACAAAGCGCGCACAGCATACGTTTCCTGCAGTCGGAACGTATCGGCACTTTTGAATACCTGAGTATTTATGTTCCGTTAACGGATGACAATGGTAACAATTACGCGTACCTGAATATTCCTTACCTCAACTCAGAAAATGACCTGAACCAGGAGATCTCGGGCTTCCTTGCAACGTTGATCAACCTCAATGCATTTATCTTCCTGATCGCCGGCGCCATCGCTTTCTTTTTAACCAGCCGTATTACGGCCTCATTCAGTTTAATAGGGCAGAAGATGCAGGAGATGAATCTTGGCAAATTCAATGAAGCCATCGAATGGAACCGCAATGATGAGATCGGTATGCTGGTTGATGAATATAATAAGATGGTAAAAAAATTAGAGGTCAGTGCACAGGCGCTCGCACAAAGCGAAAGGGAAGGAGCCTGGCGCGAAATGGCAAGACAGGTGGCCCACGAAATAAAAAACCCGCTCACGCCAATGAAACTAAGCATTCAGTATTTGCAGAATGCCATTCAGAAAGGCGCGCCGAATGTAAAAGAATTATCAGCAAATATGGCCGTAACATTGATTGAACAGATCGATCAATTATCAAAGATAGCCGGCGACTTCTCGCAGTTTGCCAACATCGGTAACGCAAGAATGGAAAATTTTGATATAACGGAAGTACTCTCGTCTATTGTAAGCTTATACAGCGCCAACCCAAGGATCCAGATCGAATGGTATAAAGAAGAAGGCCGTTATATGATCTATTCCGACCGTGTACAAATGAACCGCCTGTTTACCAACCTTCTGCAAAATGCTATCGAAGCGGGCGCCGATAAAAAAAGTTTGATCAAAGTGATGATCAGCCAGCGTATCGTAAAAGGCATGATAATGATCTCCGTAAAAGATGAATCAGGCGGTATTGCCGAAACACTGAAAGGAAATATTTTCACACCCAACTTCACCACCAAATCATCCGGTACAGGCCTCGGCCTCGCCATTTGCAAAGGCATTGTGGAAAAAGCCAATGGCCATATCTGGTTCGAATCGGAAGAAGGAGTGGGAACCACTTTCTTTATTGAATTGCCGATGGCGGGTTAAGAACTCATTTTTATCCCCGCCCCAAAAGGGGAGTTTTAGCTCCCTTTTTTAGGGGCGGGGGTAAACGATAAACTCTAAACTCTAAACTCTTTTCGCTTTCTGCACCGCAACAAATTCCTCAAATGCTTTCAATGAAAAACTGCTGAGATTTCTTTCTTTGGTCAATCCCGCTTTCTGTGCAACGAGAACACCATACTGGCAATCATCAAAACCATCGATCGAGTGCGCATCGGGGTCTATGGAGATCAGAACATTATTTTCCAATGCATGTTCTATCCATCTCCAATCAATATCGAGCCTTCGTGGGTGTGCATTTAATTCTATCACAACATTATTGGCCACACAGGCTTCAATGATACGGCGGTGGTCGGCAGGATATCCGTTACGGCTCAGGAGCAGGCGGCCAGTCATATGTCCTAAAATGGAAGTATAAGGATTTTCAATGGCCTTCAATAAACGCATCATAGCTTTTTCTTCATTCATTTTCAGGTTCGAGTGCACAGAACCGATCACGATATCAAAAGTTGCGAGTATATCCTTGCTGTAATCCAGATTGCCATCGTTCAGGATATCGCTTTCAATGCTTTTGAATATTTTGAACGGCGCAAGCCTGGTATTTAACTCATTTACCTGCTCATGCTGTGCGTGGATCCGGTCTTCGGTCAGCCCATTGGCATAAAAAGCTGATTTGGAGTGGTCGCTGATCACGAGGTATTCCATCCCACGTTCTTTAGCCGCCGTTGCCATCTGTTCAAGTGTATTTACCCCGTCGCTCCAGTTGCTGTGGCAGTGGATGATGCCTTTGATGTCTTTTGATTCTATCACATCGGCCAGTTTACCGCTTACGGCTTGTTTTATAACAGCACCCGTTTCTCTGCGGAAAGAAGGTATCGGATGGATATTTACGGAAGCAAAGATCTCCTCTTCCGAACCGTAATTCTTGCCGGCTTCCCATTTTGTTGCCTCATTCCATGCATGCATGAACTCTTCACTCGAAGATGTTTGAAATAGTGTTGCATTGAATAACTCTTTTGTTACAGGAAAAAAACCAAGTGTTACATTTTCTTTTCCCTTAAAAGAGATATAACCGTTTGTTTCTGTCACGACGGAGAAATCATTTGCTGTAAAAAAATCTTTTAGCTGGCCGGTTGACAGTGTAGTAACCCATTCCAGTTTGTTGATGATCTCAAGTTGCCTTCTGAATTCGCCTGTTATCACGAACGCTTCGTTGGGAAATGCGGCCAGTAATTTGTTATGAACCGTTTCAACATACGTTTCCATCTGTTGATATAAATAACTGCCGAGTGTTCCAAAATAAAACTCGATCGCATCTTTGATATTGTTCTGTGTTTTTTCACCGAAACCTTTGTATAAAGTAAGACGGTTTTCATTGCATGCATACAACAATTCTCCCAAAGATTCTATCTCCAATTCTTTCCAGATTGTGGCAATTTTCTTCGGGCCGATGCCTTTTATGCCCAACATCTCCAAAATACCCGGAGGTGTCTTTTCAAGATATTCATTCAGTAAACTGAGCTGGCCGGTCTCTAATTGTTCAACAATTTTTTTACCGGTTGCATCACCAATTCCTCTTATCGCGAATATTTTTTCTGCCGGTAATTCTGATAATTGAGCAGGTAATCTGTCAATAGTAAATGCAGCCGATGCATACGACTTCGCTTTGAAACTGTTGTCGCCATGTATGTCCATTAACTTGGATAATAATGAGAAGTTCTCTGCTATTGCATAATTGTCCATATCCTTGCTGGTATTGAGTTTTGAAGATATGCAATAAAAAAAAGTCCCGGAAATTTTCCGGGACTTTAAATCTATTTCTGCTTTAGAAATAAGAAGACTATTTCTTCTTAGCAGCTTTTTTAGCAGCTTTTTTAGGAGCAGCTTTTTTAGCAGCTTTCTTTGCAGCTTTTTTAGGAGCGGCTTTCTTTGCAGCTTTTTTAGGAGCAGCTTTTTTAGCGGCTTTTTTAGGAGCGGCTTTCTTAGCAGCTTTTTTTGCCATTGCCATGTTTTTTAGATTTAATGGTTAGTTAATACATTAAAAGTAAAAATTTATTTGGAATAACAAAAAAAAATCTTTTATGCTGATACTTCAACTGCTTTTACAGAGATCGTTGTTTTGTCGTTTTTTCCTTTCTTATATTCTACCAAACCATCGGTTAAAGCGAACAAAGTAAAGTCAGTTCCAACACCAACATTTTTACCGGGATGATAAACTGTTCCTCTTTGACGAACAATAATATTTCCTGCTAAAGCGGGTTGGCCGCCGTATATCTTAACACCTAAACGTTTGCTTTGTGAATCACGTCCGTTCTTTACGGAACCTTCACCTTTTTTGTGTGCCATAGTTTTTTGTTTTAAAAACCAAAACATACAATCAAATGAATGATCTATGTTTTAGTTGTTAGCGCTTACTAAGCGATGCTTTCAATTTTAATTCTTGTGTAATGGGTTCTGTGACCATGCTTCTTGCGGAAGCCCTTTCTTCTTTTCATTTTAAAGGCGATCACTTTGTCTCCCTGTACAAGGTCGCTGATAATTTCTGCTTTCACAATCGCCTTTACAGCATTGCCCACAGAAATAGCTCCGCTGTTGTCTGTTAACAACACTTCGCTGAACTCAACTTTGTCTCCGGTTTTACCTGACAGGTGAGGAACATACAGGCTTTGACCTTCCTGTACCTTGAACTGCTGACCTGCGATTTTTACAACTGCTAACATAGTACCAAAATTAGGACGGCAAAGGTAAGGTTTTACAGGTAAAATCTGCAAACATTTTTGAAATAAATTCTATCCCCAGAAGTGGAAAACCAGGTTTTCATCCATGGACCGTTGGCCATGGACTATGGACTATTGGCGAATTTGTGATTAAAACAACAAACAACCAACCCCAAACCCCAAACTTCTCTCTATTTTTGCCAACCTTTAACGATCGTTGAAAGCCCATGAATCTGAAATCCCTGTTGGCACGCCCCTTCGCCAATTACATATATAATAAGACAAAAAAAGGAATGCAAACGGCGCTGGAAGACCAGGATGCCATCCTCAAAACACTTTTAAAGACCGGCAAGGGTACCATTTTTGGAAAAGAACACAGGCTGGAAGCTGTTTCTGACCAGGCTTCATTTGCCCAGGCTGTGCCAATCCGTGATTATGAGCAGTTCAAAACCTATATTGAACTGGTAAAAGAAGGCAGGCAGAACGTGCTTTGGAAAGGGAAACCCATCTATTTTGCCAAGACCAGCGGAACCACCAGCGGGGTAAAATATATACCGATCACGAAAGATTCTATCGATAATCATATCAATACCGCACGGAATGCATTACTATGTTATATGGCTGAAACGGGCAATAGCGCTTTTGCCAGCGGGAAAATGATCTTCCTCAGTGGCTCGCCCGAAATGGAAAGAATAGCGGGTATTCCAACAGGGCGTTTGAGCGGGATAGTCAATCACCATATACCCAGTTACCTGCGGTCAAATCAATTGCCCAGTTATGAAACCAATTGTATTGAAGACTGGGAAACAAAGCTGGATAGGATCGTATCGGAAACGATCGATAAGGATATGACCCTGATCAGCGGCATACCACCGTGGATGCAGATGTATTTTGACCGGTTAATTGAGAAAAGCGGAAAGAAAGTGGGAGAGCTGTTTCCTAACTTTAATTTGATGGTGCAGGGCGGCGTAAATTTTGAGCCGTATAAAGCGAGGTTGTTTGAGAGTATTGGCAGAAAGATCGATTCAATTGAACTGTTTCCGGCGAGTGAAGGTTTTTTTGCTTTCCAGGATTCGCAGGAAGCGGAAGGATTGCTGCTGAATACAAACAGCGGTATCTATTATGAGTTTGTTCCCGCCGCAGAGATCTTTTCAGAGAATCCAACACGGTTGAGCCTGCATGATGTAAAAGTTGGCGAGAACTATGCGATGATCATTAACAGCAATGCAGGTTTATGGGGTTATAATATCGGCGATACAGTAAAATTTGTAAGCGTGGATCCGTACAGGTTGATCGTCAGCGGCAGGATCAAACATTTTATCTCCGCATTTGGCGAGCATGTGATCGGCGAAGAAGTGGAGTTTGCTTTATTAAAAACTGCTGCTGAAGAAAACGTGCAGATCACTGAGTTTACCGTGGCGCCGTTGATACAACAGGAGAAAGGAAAAAGTTTTCACGAATGGTTCATCGAATTTGAGAATGAGCCTGCAGATATGCAGCGGTTCATAGAAAAGACAGATCATAACCTGAGAGAAAAAAATGTTTACTATGATGATCTGATCGCCGGGAATATATTGATGCCATTACAGATAAGGCAGGTGAGAAAAAATGGTTTTATCGATTACATGAAATCGATCGGCAAGTTAGGCGGACAGAATAAAGTGCCGAGATTAAGCAATGATAGAAAGATCGCGGATGAACTGAAAGCATTTTTGAAATGATTTTGAAATGATTTTGGAATCGGGAGATTGGGAAATTTTGAAATTGAGAAGCAATTCCAAAATTTCCCAATTCCAAAATTCCAAAATGCTTCACAATAGAATCCCGTATTTTGTATCCTTTATCCTGAATATTAATGAGTCAGAAACGCATTGCAATATTTGGTTCAACAGGTTCCATCGGCACACATGCTTTGGATGTAATTGCTGCGAACCCGGATCTGTTTACCGCTGAGGTATTAACAGCACAGACAAATGATGTGCTGCTGATCAAACAGGCGCTGCAATTCAATCCACACCTTGTTGTGATCGGCGATGAAAAAAAATACTTTAACGTAAAAGAAGCGCTGGCCCATACAACGGTCAAAGTTTTTGCAGGCGAGCAGGCACTCGAAGAAGTTGCGGCGCTCGACTGTTATGATATGATGCTGGCGGCTATCGTAGGGTATGCCGGTTTAAAACCAACTTTGCGCGCCATTGAAATAAGCAAACCCATTGCGCTGGCAAATAAAGAAACGCTGGTGGTTGCAGGCGATATCATTATGCGTAAAGCGATGGAAAAACGCATACCGGTAATTCCGGTTGACAGCGAGCACTCCGCCATCTTTCAATGCCTGGTTGGCGAAGGAAGAAATAAAATTGAGAAGATCGTACTAACAGCAAGCGGCGGCCCTTTTTTAGGAAAGAAACCTAATTTTCTTGTCAATGTAAAAAAAGACCACGCACTCCAGCATCCCAACTGGAACATGGGAGCGAAAATAACGATCGACTCTGCAACGCTGATGAATAAAGGGCTTGAGATGATCGAAGCAAAATGGTTATTCAATCTTACTTACGACCAGGTACAGGTTGTGGTGCATCCTCAGAGCATCATACACAGCATGGTGCAGTTTGAAGATGGCAGTATAAAAGCACAAATGGGATTGCCTGATATGAAATTACCCATTCAGTATGCAATGGCTTTTCCAACAAGGATCCCTAACCAGTTTCCGCGTTATGATTTTAAAAAACCGGGTACGCTCAGCTTTGAAGAACCCGATACCAAAACATTCCGCAATCTCGCACTTGCCATGGAAGCGTTGAAGCAGGGAGGTAACATGCCATGTATATTAAATGCGGCAAACGAAATTGCCGTATATGCGTTCTTGAAAAACAGGATCGGGTTCCTCGATATGACGGAAGTGGTAGAGCAAACCATGGCCAGGATCAGCTTCATAGAAAATCCAACACTGGAAGAGTATTTTGAAACCGATGGCGAGGCACGTAACTTCGCGGCTTCGTTAATTCACATGTAAATATCATTATCACAGAAATATAAATTCCCTCCGGGGGTAAAGTATGAGTTTATTAGCAATCGATTGGGTTAGTGTTGGTGTAAAAGCAGGACAATTTATTTTGTCTTTTTCCATATTGGTAGTGCTGCATGAAATGGGCCATTTTATTCCTGCCCGTTTATTCAAATGCCGCGTTGAAAAATTTTACCTGTTCTTCAACCCATGGTTCAGTTTATGGAAAAAAAAGAAAGGTGAAACCGAATATGGTATCGGCTGGGTGCCATTTGGCGGTTTTGTAAAGATCGCAGGAATGATCGATGAGAGCATGGATAAAGAACAAATGAAACTACCGCCGCAGCCATATGAGTTCAGGGCAAAACCGGCCTGGCAAAGGCTGATCATTATGGTGGGTGGTGTGATCGTAAATATAGTATTGGCGATCGTGATCTTTATCGGGATCAGCTGGGTATGGGGTGATGAGAACCTGCCGGTAAAAAATCTTACCTATGGTGTGTATGCAGATTCGCTTGCCAAAAGCATGGGTATAAAAGATGGCGATAATATTATTGGCATCGACGGAAAAAAGATCGAATATTTCGGAACACTCGAATCAGATATCGTTTTAAAAGAAGTAAAAAAATTACAGGTAACACGTGATGGAAAGGAAGTAGAGTTAACGGTGCCCGATGGATTCAGTAAAAAAGTGATCAGGAACAAAAAATTGAGCGGGCTTGTTTATCCGCGTTATCCGGTAGTGGTCGACTCTGTTGAAAAAAGCAACCTGAGCCGTGGTTCATCTGCTGCGGTTTTTACACAGAACAGTTTGCAGAAAGGAGACAGGCTGATCGCGATCAATGAACATCCGTTTGAATTTTATCATGAATTCGACCAGCTGAAAAAAGGATATAAAGATTCCACCGTAAGGATAAAGGTTGTCCGTGGAAACGATACGGTTACAGTTACTGCTCTTGAAAGCAGCAAAGGTTCTATTGGTTTTTATGCAAAGGGCCCGGGTGAATTATTTGGAACCGAAATAAAAAAATATTCCCTGCTTCAATCGATTCCTATCGGTTTTAACCGTTGCTGGCAAACGCTCGACAGATACATCAGTGGATTGAAACAATTATTCACAGGTAAAGTAGCGGCGAGCGATTCATTGGGCAGCGTGATCAGCATCGGCAATACATTCCCCGGCGTATGGGACTGGGAAAAGTTCTGGACCTTAACAGGGATCTTCTCCATCATACTTGCTTTCATGAATATTTTACCGATACCTGCGCTTGATGGCGGCCATGCATTATTTACGCTCTATGAAATGATCACCGGCCGCAAACCCGGCGATAAATTCATGGAATATGCGCAGATGGCGGGCATGATACTTTTATTAGGATTGATGGCGTATGCGTTAGGGCTTGATTTTTGGAGACTGTTTAAATAATTAATAATTAGTAATTAAGAATTAATAATTATTAGTCGGATTTTTTATGAAGAACTTGCAAACCGTTTTATTAAACCGTCTTTAATTATTAATTACTAACTATTAATTACTAATTAAGAACCTGGGGTCGTATTGGTTTTGACAGCATAGGTTACGGTTGGTGTAAGCATGCAGTGCGTTGCGTAATTAGCACTTAAATCTGAATACGCAAACTTCAAATGGCAATACTCAGTATGCCATGGCTGCTTAATCAGTGATTAGGTAACCATTCGGGCCGCGGCTAAGGTTCGCCTGTTACCTCTTGCCGCCGCCGACTTAAAACAAAAGAGGATGCTGCAACAAAAGGCTGTGATTGTTGCTCAAGATTATTCAGCTAAGCGTTTGATTGGTTTGTTCATTTCCTGTTAAGTGCCGACAAATAATAATGAAATAAGCATGTAGAAAGCCAATGGTTACGATGTTTGGACGCGGGTTCGACTCCCGCCGACTCCA
>Ga0206949_1037_pt1 | contig 48971 bp, 51 predicted proteins | sample Alteio_BWOrgHeat_40_FD_153240 | JGI IMG/M metagenome (GOLD analysis project Ga0206949, IMG submission 153240) | Enriched cells from forest soil in Barre Woods Harvard Forest LTER site, Petersham, Massachusetts, United States -... | ecosystem: Environmental > Terrestrial > Soil > Temperate forest >...
CCTGAATAGCAATTGCACGGTTATACACGCCACACACACACTTATACACTTTTTTGAAGGTGCTATAGTTGTTGATATATGTTGCGGCCTCAACTTCAAAAATCAACATAAAAATGAAAAAACTCAAAACAAGTATGTTGCTGTTGCTGGCCGGCATGGCAATGCAAACTACTACGCAGGCACAAGACGAATCTTGGCAAATGTTATCATCCACCAGGGATCCCTTCAGCGCGTACTGCGCTTATTTCAGAACGCCGCAGGAAGGCTGGGAGGCAGGTGCCAAGGGCATCCTCCACACTGCAGATGGCGGTAAGACCTGGGAAAAACAATGGGCAGAGCAGGGTAGGGTACTATGTATTTACTTCAAGAACGCTAAGGACGGCTTTGCGGGTGGAGAAAGCAACCTGTATATGGAAACCCACGATGGCGGCGCTACCTGGAAGGCCGATTTTTCCCATTTCCAAAGCGCTAAATTCGAGAAGATAGTCTTTGTTAGTGAACAGACCGGCTACATGTTCTGCTCCGTTACCGTGTATCGTACCACAGATGGTGGTAAGACCTGGAAAGACATAGGGCCCAAAAAGCCGTCAGAAGAATCTTCTGAGGACTATACAGGATTTGTAGCGCGCGATGCCAAACATCTTATAGTTGTAGGCCGTCACGAAATGATGTTTACTTCTGATAATGGTGGCGATACTTGGGTAGCCAACAAAAAAGACTTCTTTACTGGTCCTCGCAAAAACTATTATTCTGTTGCCTTTGCCAAAGATGGCAAAACCGGTTGGATATCCTGCTCTGATGGCTCTGGTTCAGACATAGACTGCCTGTATACTACCGATGGCGGTGCCAACTGGACGCCAAAAAAACAATTCAACAGCTACCAGCTGAAAAAAATGGAGTTCAACGGCAACACTGGCTGGGCGCTTTCCGATATGAGCTCTCACACCATGTACACAACCTACGATGGTGGTGCCACCTGGAACGAAGAAACCGTATCAAAAGAGCACAAGGTGAATACCGCGTACCTGTTCTCTCCCGGCGTGGGCTATGCAGGCATAGGTGGCAGCGATTATCTGTTTAACCTTTACGTACCGAAAAAGTAAAGAACATAGCAAAACCGTAGGCCCGCAAGAAAAGGTCACGCTCAAAAAGTGGTTTTTTTTAGGTTGATTGGTTAAGTAGCCCGGACTTTTGTCCGGGCTTTGCTATTGCTAAAAGTCCAATATGGCTTTCTTGCAAATGCAAAGTCTGGCTTTAGATATTTTAAAGGCAACCTTTAAGTTTACAAAACATGAAACAATAATAAATGTTTTCTTAACTATCATTTTCGCAATATCTGGCTCGGTTTTTGCGGCATTATATATCCGGGCTTCAAGTGTCAGTTTGACGTTTAGCGCTGTAATAAAAAATCCGGATTATCGGATTTCGGCCGTTTACAAAGTGTACAGTTTTTGCCTGTCCGACCGAAGCTTTAGCGTAAGGCGGGTTCACTTTTCGGCCTCACGAAAGTAGCAAATTGTACAAACAACCATTGATAATCAACGATGTTTTGAGCAATAATCCGAAATTGAACGCAGAAAAAGAATCTGTACAATTCCGGTTTGCTCACTGGTCGACAGCGTCCAGCTTCGTCCTGGAATTTGGAAGCGTCTCGCTTAAAAAATGCCAAATTTTTATAATTTGGCTTGTAAAGAAAGTGTCCACTTTTTGTTCACTTTTCCAGCCGTCCCAAGTCCCAAATTGTACGCACGGCCATTGATAATCAATGACAATCTGAGCAATAATTCAAAATTGTACGCTGGAAAAGAAATCGTACAAATTGCTGGGGCAATGAGGAGTAGCCATACCACGGCTTGCATGGTTTTTGTGATTAAATATTAAATTTGTGGCAGACCATAAGCATATATATTATGAAGCGATCACTGGCTGAAAATATAGACGATTATATAGCAGGGTTCCCGGCACCGGTACAGATGCTGCTGGAAGAGGTAAGGGCTACTATAAAAAAGGCGGCGCCTGGTGCAACTGAGGCAATAAAGTATGCCATGCCCACCTTCATACTCAACGGCAACCTGGTACATTTTGCGGCATTCAAAAATCATATTGGGTTTTACCCGGCGCCAATTGGAATGACTGCATTTGAAAAGGAATTGGCCGCCTACGAAACAGGTAAAGGTTCCGTACAGTTTCCGCTCGACCAGCCAATGCCGCTGGCATTAATCAGCAGAATCGTGAAATACAGAGTGGCGAAAAATATGGAAAAGGTGAAGAAGTGATGTGAATACGTGTTTATTTAATTCATCGGATTGGAATGTATTTATGGGTAATATCTGAAATGCCTGCTCGAAAATCTAATTCCCCAATTCCATGTTTTTTGCGTAGGTTTGTACATAAGTAATTATTTCTTAACAATCGGCAGTTGGTAAGATGACCTGGTGAGGAGTGAAAACAACGATAGTTGTGTGCTATATTTTTTTGGATAAGGTTGTCCGGACGCTGCTCTATATAAAATATTGGAAATGGGATGTGGCAATTGTGGCTCGGGTGCTGATGGCAAACCGGGCGGCTGCAAAGGCAATGGCGGGTGCAGCACCGGTGGGTGCAACCGTCTTAACGTATACGACTGGCTGGCAGATCTGCCGTTGCACGATGGCGCAAAGCCGTACCCGCTGATAGAAGTATCTTTCAGTAAGGGTAGCAGGAAAGAATTCTTCCGTAATAATACCCACCATCTGCTCGAAAAGGGCGACTGGTTCACCGTAGAGGGCGTTGGCGGCTACGATGTAGGGCAAGTGAGCCTTACAGGCGAGCTCGTGAAACTGCAACTAAAGAAATATGGTGTGCGGGAGAACGAGGTGAGCAAGCGCGTTTTACACCCTTCCACTGAGGAGGAACTGGAGCAGAGCGGCAAGCAGAAGGAGCGCGAAGCCGAAATACTGGTGCGGTCACGCGCCATAGCTCGTAGCCTCAACCTTGACATGAAGATATGCGAGGTAGAGGTGCAGGCCGATAGTAAAAAAGGTACCTTCTTTTATACCGCAGATCAGCGGGTCGACTTCAGGGAGCTGATAAAGCTGTTTGCCGGCGACTTTAAGATGAAGGTGGAGATGAAGCAGATAGGCGCCCGGCAGGAGAGCGGCAAAGTAGGTGGAATAGGGTCTTGCGGGCGTGAACTATGCTGCAGCACCTGGCTCACAGATTTTAAGTCGGTGAACACTACTGCAGCACGTTACCAGAATCTGTCCATCAACCAGACCAAATTGTCAGGTCAGTGTGGCAGGCTTAAGTGCTGCCTCAATTATGAGTTAGATACATATATGGATGCTTTATCCATTTTCCCTGATCATGCCGACCACTTGGAAACGGTGAAAGGTGTAGCTCACTTACAGAAAAGAGATATATTTAAGAGCCTCATGTGGTATAGCTTCTCGGATAATAATAAGCAGTATCCGCTGAGCATAGACCGCGTAAAGGAGATACAGAAGCTGAATAAACTAGGCCAGAAGGCCGACGAACTGCAACCCGTAGAACTTGAAACTAAGGAAAGTAAGGCAGGCATCAAGCCCGATATGGGTTACGTAAACGACGTAGGTCAGATATCGCTGAAGAACCTGGAGCATAAGAATAAGAAGAAGCGCTCTGGCGGTGGCAAGAGTCAGGGGCAGCAAGGGCCTAAGCCGGGTGGTGGTCAACCTCAGAGCAATAAGCCCGCTCAGGGTGGGCAGCCGCAAGGCGACAAGCCGGCAGGGCAGGGTCAAGGTAAGGGGCAGCAGGGCAACCGGCCGCAGCAGAATAAAAATGCTGGTCAGCAGCAGGGTCCTAAGCAGCCTAGGCCAAACCAACCACAAAGGCCACGGCCTGAAGGAGCACCCGCAGAGCAGGGTGGGGAGAATGCCGGCAAGCAGGCGAATAAACCGGAGGGCAACCGACCGCAGCAACCCCGGAATCCTAACCAGCAACCAAAGCAGCGCCGACCCGATAACCGGTCTCAGAACAGGCCACCTCAGCAGCCTCCTGCGCCGGCAAGCGAGTAGCTGTCAAATGTAGAGATAATGTATTGGGAAGGATGATTGTAATAGTATGAACAATAAGTTGAGATGTATTATCTCAACTTATTCATTTTCAGCTATTTGCTTTATTTGTTCCAGTATAGATTGCCAGCCTTCGGCAGCCATGGCGTCGTTGTATTTCTTCTCGCCATTTATTATGTGAGCAAAGTCGCCCTGGGTAACGAGGAGCACAGTTTGCCCTTCGCCTTCCTCCATGCTGTAGGTCACAGTGGCGTAGTTGGCAGGTATATCTTCGGTTGTTCCTGTGGCGTCAATGGTCGTATAGGCCAGGTGTTTTTCAGGCGCTATGGCTAAGACATTTCCTTTTACGAAGGTGGTTTCCTTGCCTTCCCAAACTGCATTCCACAGTAATGGGCTGCCCTCCTTCCAGTCAGATACTGCCGCACAGCCGTGCATGTATTTTTTGGTCTGTTCAGGGTTCACCAGCGCATCCCATACTTTAGCCACAGGGGCATTGATGATAATATCGTTCTTGATAATAAGTGCGTGTTGCATGGGACGGTTTTAAACTATCTACTAAATACGCTCAATAAAATACTAAATACTATGAACTACATACTATCTACTAAATACTGGACCACTACGCTTCTACCTCTACACCCAGCTCCTCTGCCAGGTCTTTTTCTACCCGCAGATGATCTATGATGAAGACCTGGCGCTGTGGGGTATTCTTGCCCATGTAGTATTCCAGTAGCTTCTGCACCTGTGCATCCTGGCTGATGAGTACCGGGTCTTTGCGCATATCTTGCCCTATGAACTGCTGGAACTCATCGGGAGATATTTCGCCCAGGCCTTTGAAACGGGTTATCTCGGCTTTAGCGCCTATCTCGGCAATGGCGTTACGGCGCTCTTCGTCGCTGTAGCAGTAGATGGTCTTATGCTTGTTACGCACCCGGAATAGCGGTGTCTGCAGTATATAGATGTGGTTACCTCGCACCAGGTCGGGGAAGAACTGGAGGAAGAAGGTCATGATGAGCAGGCGGATGTGCATACCGTCCACATCAGCATCAGTGGCTATCACTATATTGTTGTAGCGCAGCCCTTCCAGCCCTTCTTCTATGTTCAGCGCATGTTGCAGCAGGTTGAATTCTTCGTTCTCATAGACCACCTTCTTGGTGAGGCCGTAGCTGTTGAGGGGTTTACCACGCAGACTGAACACCGCCTGTGTCTCTACACTGCGGCTCTTTGTGATGGAGCCACTGGCAGAGTCGCCCTCCGTAATGAATATGGTCGACTCCTGTTGTTTCAGATTGTATTCGTCGCGGCCCTTGGCAGGCGGTTCGTCGTTGAGGTGAATGCGGCAGTCGCGCAATTTTTTGTTGTGCAGGTTGGCTTTCTTGGCGCGTTCGTTGGCCAGCTTCCTGATCCCTGACAGCTCCTTGCGTTCGCGTTCGCTCTGCTCAATGCGCTTTTTCAGGGCATCGGCCACGGCGGGGTTCTTATGCAGGTAGTTGTCCAGCTCCTTATTCAGGAAGTCGCCTATGAATGCCTTCATAGATGGGCCGCCTTCCCATACATACTGCGACCCCAGCTTGGTCTTGGTCTGTGATTCAAACACAGGCTCCTGCACCCTTACTGATACGGCCGCGGTGATGCTCTGGCGCACATCGGAGGCATCATAGTCTTTTTTATAGAAGTCGCGAATCGTCTTTACAAAGGCTTCACGGAAAGCGCCCTGGTGGGTACCGCCCTGCGTGGTATGCTGGCCATTTACGAAGGAGTAGATGTCTTCGCCATAATCGCCGGTATGGGTCAGCGCTATTTCTATATCCTCACCTTTGAGGTGTATGATAGGGTAGCGGAGGTTGTCCACATTTGTCTTGCGGGTCAGCAGATCCAGGAGGCCGTTCTTAGAGATGTAGTTCCTGCCGTTGAAGTGTATCTGCAGGCCTGCATTGAGGAAGCAATAGTTCCATACCTGGTTTTCCAGGTACTCGTGCAGGAAGTGGTAGTTGCGGAATACCGTTTCATCGGGCCTGAACACTACCAGCGTGCCGTTGGGCTCAGTAGTAGCGGCTTCTTTATGTTCTTTTATAAGTATGCCTCTTTCGAATTCGGCCACCTTGGTGCGCCCCTCACGAAAAGCGGAGACCTTAAAATACTTGCTCAGCGCGTTCACGGCCTTGGTACCCACACCATTCAGCCCCACCGACTTCTGGAAGGCCTTGCTGTCGTACTTGGCGCCGGTATTTATCTTGCTCACAACGTCTACCACTTTGCCCAGCGGTATACCACGGCCAAAGTCGCGAATGGTAACTCCGCCATCGGCAATGGTCAGCTCTATGCGTTTGCCTTGCCCCATCGCGAACTCGTCAATGCAGTTGTCCATCACCTCCTTGACCAGCACGTATATACCATCGTCCACGCTGCTGCCATCGCCCAGCTTGCCTATATACATGCCGGGGCGCAGGCGTATATGCTCCCGCCAGTCCAGCGATTTTATACTGTCTTCGTTATATTGATTCTGTAATTCTGCCATGTAAATAATTAAAACTTAAAAGTAAAAGTAAAAATACACGTTTTAGTTTTGTGGTGGTAAAATAACATAGACATTCATTGCATACCCATTAAAATTTGTCAACACTATGTACAAAATAAAATCAATACCTGAATGTTCACATGCTCCAATCAATACAACAGCCCAAACATCCACAAGGGTATTTCATCAGCAACCGGAGTTTCCAGGTTATCTTTAACCAACCAGGCGTTTTCTACTCCGGCAATTTGTTTATGCTCCTTCCCCTTGCCGCCGATTTCGAAAGTATATTTATCGTTTACAATAAAGTCGCCTTTTTTAGGCATTTGCAGTTTATGAAACGGATGTAATTGCGACATAAAGAATGTTTCCCGGACAGTGCCTGTTTCTGCCTTTTCTTCTGCCAGGGCATACAATAAGTTGGTATTATTTAAGAATATTTTTTCTGGTTTCTGAAGTACTGCGGTACTTCGTCCGGCAGGGTAAAGCAGGAAAAGTATCTTAGCCTGTTCCAGGTAATGCAGATAATTGACTAATGAATTGCGGTGAATAGAAGTTTTCTCTGCCAGAGACGTCAGGTTTGGTTTAAACGGCACCTGCTGGGCAATCACATAAATAAGCTGCAGCAATTTTTTTGCATTTCGCATATCAAGGTCTTTCAACTCGACCATATCATATTCTACGATTGTCCTGACTAATTGATTTATTTTTTGATGCACCGACTCAGTATCTTCCAGCACAAAGGGGTAATATCCTGTTTTTATATAATCACTGAAATATTGCAAAGGCCTGAAATCTGCGGGTAACTCTTTTTTAATCAAGCCTGCTTTTTTGAGTAAATCTTCAAGCGGGATTGCAGGTACATGTATGATATTCTTCATAGCCAGGTACTCCCTGAAAGACAAGCCGGGCATTTCATACATAAGCGCTCTTCTGCTCAGATCACCTTCCTGTTTTGAAATATCAATGATAGAGGAACCTGTGAAAATGAGTTTCAGGTCTGGGAAAAAATCATAGCAATTTTTTATTTCGGTTGCCCAGTTTTTATATTTATGCACTTCATCCAGCACAAGTATTTTTCCGCCCTGTTTGTAAAAATCCCTGACAGTTTCTTTTAACGAGTTGCCGGAAAAGTACAAATCATCTAATGAAAAATAAGCTGCAGTTGCCGCCGGAAGATTTTGCTGCTTAAGCCATTGCAATAAAAGCGTAGTTTTCCCGGTTCCTCTTGCACCTTTTATACCAATCAGGCGGTTTTTCCATTTGATCTGCTCAAACAGAAATCTTTTGAAATTAAGCGAGGTATGGGCAAGCAGATTTTCCGATTGTTCCAAAAGTCTCGTCATTTGCACAGCATTTGTGCAAAAATACATAATAAATGCATATTCTATTGTGCAAAACTAAATATTTACCATCCGCTGGCTAAGACGTCTGCTATATGCATGGTCTGTATGGGCAGCCTGTTTTCGTTGATGTAGCCTTGTATATGCATCATACAGCTTACGTCGGTGGTGATCATGTATTTTGCTCCCGTTTCCAGCGCGCTTTTTACTTTCACCTGGGCCATGCCCATAGATATGGGCTCAAACTTTATGGCAAAAGTGCCACCAAATCCGCAGCAGGTCTCACACTCGGCCATCTCTACCATTTCCAGGCCCTTTACGTTTTTGAGCAGTTGCCGCGGCGCCTCTTTTATGCCACATTCACGCAGTGCACCGCAGGCATCATGATAGGTAGCTTTGCCATTCAGCTCTGCGCCTATATTGTCTACTTTCAGCACCTTGGTGATGAACTCGGTGAACTCAAACGTATTACCCCTGACCTGGTTACAGAGATTATGGTCGGCACTGTTCTCAAACAGCTTGTCGTAGCAATTGCGTATATATCCTGTACACGAGCCACTGGGGCTGACGATGTAAGTATTGTCTTTAAAGTCTTGCAGGAATTTCGTGGCCACAGACTTAGCCTCATCGCGGTACCCGGCATTGAAAGCAGGTTGCCCGCAGCAGGTCTGACGTGTATTATAACTTACGTTGCACCCCAGTTTTTCCAGCACTTTTACCATGTTCATCCCCGTATCAGGGTAGAGCTGGTCCACAAAGCAGGGAATGAATAATTGTACGTCAGGCATCAGTATCTAAAAGTTCAGAGTAAGTGTTTACCATACTGGCATTGACCGTGAATGCCGTATTGTACCCGCTAAGGTAATAAATTGAAAAGACAGATGCATACATAGTATTTAATGGATATGGTTTACTTTTAGGTGTCGTTTTTGTGCTGTACAATGTAGTTTTTTAAAACAAACTGATATGGAAAAAACTGTTGAGATATGTTCTGTGCGTATCGCCGAGCATTACCAGGTGATCTCTGGCCTTATGCACCTGTTGCACCTGCACGAGCATAGCCTGCATAATAAAACTGCTGCCTGGGTGAATATAGAAGACAGCTATATGCGGCATGTAATAAAAATGCAGGATGAGTGTGAGGGGCTTTGCCTTCTGGCTTATGTAAGCAGTGTGCCGGTGGGGTTCATTTTTGGTTATGTAGAGGAGCAGGACGACAGCCGGATAGAGATACACGAGGGCAAGGAACTATACGTGAGCGATGGTTTTGTAGCGGAAGAGTACCGGCGCATGGGCATATACCGCCTGCTCAATAGCATGCTGGAACGACATTATATAGAAAAGGGCATAAAACGCATTATCCGGTTTACACTGGTGAATAATACGGGTATGCGTGAGTTCCTGGATGAGGAAGAATACGTGGTGACGCGGCTCCTCTACGAAAAATGGCTGTAATGATCCGCTTCCTGTAAAGTAAGCGAATCATTACACGCCTTATAATGTGCTTTATGTTATGCCATATCAGGTCCGGCGTGGCCGTTGTGGGTATGCCGGTGATGTGGTTTGTGCTTGCCGCGGTATGCAGGTAAGAAAGCTTTTACACGATGCTCTTCTTCTTCTCCCTCATTTTCTTTTTTAGCTGCCAGGTAACGGTACAGTCTGAGTGCCGGATAATATAATAAGCCTGCTGTAATGGCGGCTATGCCTATGGCTTTCCAAGTCTTGTTCATTGCTGATGGTTTTATTGTGTTAGTCATGTTTTTCTATTACCTAAAAAAACCACGCCACAGCAAAATAGCATTGAAAAATATACATGGCCGGTTAGGAAATTAATGGTCTAACCCCCTATTTTCCAGGTATTGATACAGGCAAATCAGGGGATGATAGAACAGGGTGGAAATGATAGTGTTCAGTTTATTTTTCCATAATCTTCTCATAATCAAGTGCTTTTACGAGCCTGTTGTGCCGACTTGTTTTTAGACTGATTTTTAGCCGAATGGTTTAAAAATTATCTTTACAAAATGAATGGACAAAACCGGGCAGACATAAACACAGGGCTGCACGTAGATATAATTTTGAAGCAGGATCAGCGCAGCGGTAAACGTACGAGAGGCATAGTAAAAGACCTCCTTACGAGCGCTCCGTACCACTCCCGGGGAATAAAAGTACGACTCGAAGATGGGCAGGTTGGCCGTGTGGTGGAGATTATAGAGGATGAAGAGTAGCGCCTGGTGAGGTTATGATCTTTTTGTGATTTGCATACAGGGTTAAAGATATCTCCCGCGGCATCATTTATGTGCGATACGAGTAAACTCAATTTATTTTATGAAAGCAATGAGGATACATGAATTTGGCGGGCCGGAGGTATTAAAAATGGAAGACATACCCGTGCCACAGCCAGCCGCAGACGAGGCACTGGTGAAAGTATATGCCAGCAGTATCAACCCGGTAGACTGGAAGATACGCGGTGGTGGCTATAAAGGGAAGTTTCCCACGCCATTGCCGCTAACACTTGGGTGGGATGTATCGGGCGTAGTGGAGCAGGTGGGAGCGGACGTGAAAAGCATTAAGCCCGGTGACGCCGTATACGGCCGGCCAGATGTGACCAGGAATGGTGCGTTTGCAGAATATATAGTGGTAAAGGCAGACCAACTGGGATTGAAGCCGCAAAACGTAGATCACATAACTGCTGCTGCGATACCACTGGCGGGGCTTACGGCCTGGCAAGGCCTTTTTGATCACGGGCAGCTGCAGGCGGGACAAAAAGTGCTGATACATGCCGCATCGGGTGGGGTGGGCACATTTGCGGTGCAATTTGCCAAGTGGAAGGGTGCATTTGTGATCGGCACTACATCTGAGAAAAATAAAACGTTTTTAAAGGAACTGGGCGCTGATGAAGTGATAGACTATAAGCATGAAAAATTTGAAGAGCAACTGAAAAACGTAGACCTGGTTTTTGATACGCTGGGTGGCGATACACAACGGCGCTCACTGGCTGTGCTGAAGAACGGCGGCCGGCTGATAACGACTGTGAAGCCGGAGGTACTGGAGGAGGCAAAGGAAAGGAACATTCATGTAGAAGGCTATATGGCCCAATCTATCCCTGCCCAACTGAAACAAATAGCGCAACTGGTAGATGATGGTATAGTAAAGCCGGTGATCTATAAAGTGATGAAACTAGAAGAGGCCGCAGAAGCGCAAAAGATAAGTGAAGAAGGCCATGTGCGTGGAAAAATAGTGTTGCAGGTAGTATAGGCTGATGATCAGGAGGTTATGGAGGAAGCCACTGCTGCAAAAAATGGGTATTTATGCTTAGTGTAAAAGAGGTATTTATGCTCAACATTTAACCATAATAGCTCTGTACTTTTACATTGTACTTTGAAACCTATCTCAAAGCACCTCTATCAAACACCGGATCCTATTTTTTTAAACTATAAAAACCTATCAAACCGAACCCTTTTCTAACTATCCCTATCTGTTATAAGAATACTCTATCATTCTATAACACTACAGTTCAGAGATCTTAAATTTTGAATTTATAAAAAGGGCTGGCTTCGCGCCGGCCCTTTTTGGTTATGGCTAGATAAACTAAATAAAATTTGACTTTATAGATAAATGTTGTTAGTTTTGAGTGTATAACATTCCTTAAAACCTCTTATATGAAGAAGTTCATCTCATTTTCGGCATTGATACTATTAACCGTACCTGCCGTAGCACAAGATGGTTATTATATTAAGGCAGGCGGCGGAACAGGTGTATCCAGCTCAACCTTCAGTGTCTTTTCCGGCGATGCCTATAACAGTAGCAACAATATCCGTTCAAACCAGGCACAGGTGAGCATAGGGTATAATAAGGGAAACCTGCAACTGGAAACAGGCATAGGCTATCTGCGCACCGGTGTCACTTTTGTGAATGCGATAGGCGAACCATTGTGCGGCGGAATGGTACCTCCAGTCCAGACGCCTACGAGCAAAGACTCGGGCGCAGTTCACGGTACTACAAATGTCATAGGTGTCAGGTATACTATAAGTAATACGCACATAGTAGTGCCGGTAATGATAGGGTATGTGATGAAAATGGGGAAGAAAGTAGACGTGGTACCGGGTATTGGTGTGGAAACGCTGCTGAACTTCAAAGGTAAACTGTCTGCCGACCAGCCAGCATCGCAGGATGTAGAGAATTCTATTAACTATCACTATAATCCTGTAGCCGCTATGCTTGCCTTGAAAATAGATGTGCAATACCATATCAGCAAGCAATGGGGCGTGTGGGTAAGCCCATCTGCACATAATATGCTTTCTTCACTGACCACTGCAGTACCTGGCGACGCTATGAGCCGCCAGTATTATCATGCGTTGCTTTTTAGTGCCGGGGTACGGTACAATCTGCCTGCTAAAGTGAAAACTACCGTAAATTAAGGCTCCGCGAAGCTTTAAGAGTTAGTGCAATAAAATGGACAATCGGGAAAAACAGCCAATAAAATGGGTGAATAGTTTGTAGTTTCAATAAACTGAGCTATATTTGCAGTCCGAAAAAAAAGTTTTATTGTTTAACGCAAAATAATTTCTATTATTTATGTCGGTAAAGATTCGTCTTCAGAGACATGGGTCGAAAAAGCGCCCATTCTACTTCATCGTTGTTGCGAGCACAACTGCACCCCGCGATGGTAAATTCATTGAAAAACTGGGTACGTACAACCCACTGACAGTACCGGCAACGGTGCGTATCAGCCGTGAGCGTTCGCTGCACTGGCTGGACAAAGGCGCGCAACCTACAAATACCTGCCGCCGTATATTGTCGTTCAAAGGCGTACTGTTCCTGAAACACCTGATGCGTGGCGTAGGCCTGGGCTTGTTTGATGAGCAAACGGCTATGGAGAAATTTGAAAAGTGGAATGGCGAGCACGAAGTGCTGGTAGCTACCCGCGAAGAAACACATCGTAAGCACAAGAGCGATAAACGCCATGAGACCATGAAGGAATCTGTGCGTAAAATAGAAGAGAAAAACACAGCACGTGCTGCACAGATAGCTGAAGCGGAAGCAGATGCTGCTGATGACACCACTACTGAAGAAGCACCACAGGAAACTACTGAAGCTTAATTATTAAGCTATAGTTATAATACAAAGAAAAGCAACGGTCTGTGATCGTTGCTTTTCTTTATTTACAGCCCTTTCTTACTTGGAAAATCTGTTGCCAGTATGTATTTTTACCGTTCTTTGATCACTTCATATTCTGTAAATATTTTCAATTAAATGAACCGAAGCCTTACGAATGCTATCAGGTATGTACTGGATGAATTATTGCCACCGGTACTGAGAGACGCCCGGTGGTTTATGTATCCTTTCTTTTATATCTGGTACAAGGGTAATACCAAGGAGATAAAGACCTACATGGACTTTAAGGATATAGCTTATGACATGACCGAAGAGGAATTCATAGAAGTATACCGTAACCTGGACTGTATGGCCCGCGACCGGCCAACCGACCTGAACACACCCTGTATAAAGTACATGCTTGCCAACCTGGACCCAACAGCACTGACCCTGATGGATGTGGGCTGCGGCAATGGCTTTTGGCTGAATACAGTGGGTGACAACAATAAAAAACTGAAACTTACCGGCTGCGACCTGTATGATAATGTACCTACCCTGAAGAACGCAGACTATGTGAAAGGCAGCATCTATAAACTTCCGTTTGCAGACAATGCTTTTGATATTGTTACCTGTCACCACACCATAGAGCATCTGCGCGAACTGCCGGATGCTATAGCGGAACTGAAGAGAGTGGCCAGAAAGCAATTAATAATTGTTACTCCGCGCCAGCGCTATTATTTTTATACTATGGACATGCACCTGAACTTTTATCCTATTGCGTCTTACCTGCAAAAGGAAATACAGATCAAGGATAATGTGTGCATGGATATAAAAGGAGATTGGGTGTACCTGGGTAAACTAAATAAATAACTGATCAGCGGTAATGAAGAAGGGCCAGACATCGAATAACACACAACCTGTAAGATCTGCGGAACAGGACAACAGTAACTTCCTGTTGTCGCTGGTGATACCATGCTACAATGAGTCGAAACGGATAGATATGATGCTGGCCGGCCTGGCTGATTTCGAAGAGAAGTGGAAGGGCGATTATGAGGTAATAATAGTGGACGATGGCAGCAAGGACGACACCAGTGAAAAGATAAAAGAGGCGATAGGCAGTAAGTACGATTTTCTGCGGGAGCGGATAACGATAGAAAAGATGCCGGCCAATGGCGGCAAGGGCAGCGCACTAAAGAAAGGCGTAAGTATGGCCAAGGGCGATTATATACTGACACTGGATGCTGATATGTCGACCAAGCCAACCGAACTGCTCAACTGGCAAAAGAAAGATAAGCGCGTTCTTTCCAGTACTGACACGATATACATAGGTTCGCGCAAGCATAGTGAAGGAAAAGTAGAGGCACTGCAGAGCAGGAAATTCATTGGCGGCATATTCAATGGTGTTGTACAATTATTTACCACCCTCAGGTTGAAGGATACCCAATGCGGGTTTAAGTTATACCCCCGTACAGCTGCCAATTTGTTGTTTGGCAATATGCAGAGCTCAGGCTGGTCGCATGATGTGGAACTGCTGTACCAGGCCGACCTCAATGACTATAAGATAGAGGAAATGCCGATATACTGGGTAAACCAGCCGGAGAGCAAGGTGAACGTGGTGAAGGATTCTTTTATGATGTTCGTAGGGGTACTCTCCATATCACTGCGTATATGGTTTTACAATAGTTTCATTTTACCGTTCCGGATGCCGGATACGCTAACACCCGAACAAAGAAAGCATATCATCTACCGTTCAGTATTTAATATGCTGGCAGTGGCGCTGATCATAGGCATGCCTGCCATGAGTTTTCAGTTCGCTGTAACCGGCGATGAGCACTGGCACTTTGATTATGGGAATAGTATCTTCAATTATTTCTTTGGCAATGATACATCTGCGCAAACGGGTATACCCAATGGCGCACCTGATGGTACCGCATCGTCGGGCATACAATACTATGGTGGCCTGTTCGATTTCATAACGGCGTTTTCATACAATGTATTCCACATCTGGGACCACTATACCACTATGCATTTTATTAATGCCATTGTGGGCGCTATTGGTATCATCTATGCTGGCAAGCTGGCAAAGTTTATGGGTGGGTGGAACACCGGTATACTGGCCATCATATTCCTGGTGCTTTCGCCAAGCTGGTTCGGGCATAACTTTGCTAATCCCAAGGATATACCTTTCTCTGCTGGTTATACTGCTGGTATCTATTTCATGCTACTATTCCTGCAGGCATTGCCTGATACAAGTCTGAAGTATTTGTTCGGGCTGGTGTGCAGCATAGGCTGGGCCATGGGCGTGCGTATAGGCGGGTTGTTGCTTATCGCTTACTTTGTTTTATTTATCGGAGTCTTTGCGTTGTATACGCGGCAGATAAAGGCCATTGTGAATATGCGCATTGTGAAGCAGGTGATCATCATTACGGTATTGGGCTACCTCATCGCTATCCTGTGCTGGCCTTATGCGCACCTGGGCATTATCAGCAAGCCGCTGGAAGCGTTGAAGATCATGTCTAATTTCTTCATCAACATAGGGCTGCTGTATGATGGTAAAAAAATACTGAGCAACCAGATACCGTGGTATTATATACCCAAGTATGTACTGTATACAGCGCCCATAATAGTGCTGGTGGGGTTTGCCATCGGTTGCATGAGCTTGCCGTTTGTGTATAAGCACAAGAAGAATATGCTGTTGTTTGCATTCTTCGTTTTGTTCAGCATTCTGTTTCCTATAGCTTATGCGATACACAAAAAGTCGTCGTTGTATGACGGCTGGCGTCACTTCCTGTTCATCTATCCACCTTTGGTAGTGATAGCGTCAATAGGGTGGATGATGCTCGTCAAATCCCGGCAGAAGGTGATTGGTTATGCCACCATAGTGCTGATAGCTATCGGGCTTTTTTCACCTGTGCGTTATGTAATGGCGAACCACCCGCTGGAATCACTGTACTATAACGAAATACCCGGCGGGCTGAAAGGTATCTATGGCAAGTACGAGACCGACTACTATATGCTGGGCATAAGGCCTGCAACCGAGTGGCTGATACAAAATGAGCACATAGGTGATAAAAAAATAGTGATAGGTACTAACTGTACCTTCCCGGTGGTGTCTTACCTGTACAAGGCCCATTATAAAAACCTGCCGTGGAAGTATGACCGGCTGTATGAGCGTACGGGGGAATTCAACCATGATGCCGAATACGAAGCCAACTGCGCGAAGTATCCCGATTTTAAAGACAATTACCCCGTGTCAGTAGCCTATGTGAGGTATTATGAGCGCTATTCCAAGGACTGGGACTATTGCATACTGTTCTCGCGTTTTGTAGATGCCAGCCAGCTTACAACCGGCAATTGGCCATCTGCAGATGTAATACACACAATAACTGTAGATGGAGTGCCGATAGCTGCAATACTGAAACGCAAGACGAAGAAGGACCTGGCGGGTTTTCAACTGCTGAAAGAGAAAAAAGTTGAAGAAGCTAAGGCGATGTTTGAAGCTTCGCTGCAGGAGTATCCGAACAATGACCTGGTATGGGAAGCTATGGCAGAGATATACGAAGCCATGGGCAACGTGGACTCAGCGATATATGCCGGCAACCAGGCATTAAAGACTTATCCGGGCGACATAAATATGTACCAGCTTATGGGTGGCGCATACATGAAGATGCACCAGCCTGAAAAGGCCATGAGCCTGTATAAAGACCTGGCGAAGTATAATGAGGGCTACAGCCACATAATGCTGGCTTATGCCTATGCAGGCACAGGCGACGCCCGGCAGGCTTTTATGGAAGTGGATAACGCCATAGAGGCTGACCCGTATAACCAACAGGCGTATAACCTGGGCGCCAAACTTGCCGAGCAGACCAAGGACCAGGGCAAGGCAGAAGAATACTACGAGAAATATAAGAAAGCATTCCCGGAACCGGAAGATAAGCAGTGACTTATGGGCGGGGATTAAAATGATCCCACACAATGCGGGCTCTTGATGCACCTATCACTTTTGTCAGTTCGCGCTCGGCAAGCGTTTTGATATTCTTTACGGAGCGGAATGCCTGCAGCAACTCTGTAGCCGTCTTGTCGCCAATACCGGGTATATCTTCCAGTTCGTTTTTGATAGTGCCCTTGCTGCGTACCTGCCGGTGAAACGTAATGCCAAATCTGTGTACCTCATCACGTATACGGCGTACCAGCAGGTGTGCCGGGCTGTCGAACGGAAGCTGTAAGGGTTCATTATCACCGGCGAAGAAGATGGATTCTTCTCTTTTCGCGAGACCTACAAGCGTCATGCGGCCGGTAAGCCCCAGGCGCTCTATGCTCTCCAGCGCAGCGCTAAGCTGGCCTTTACCACCATCAATAATGACGAGATGGGGCAGTGGGGCGGCCTCATCCATCAACCGTTTATAACGACGATATACGACCTCGCTCATTGATGCAAAGTCGTTGATGCCTTCTACGGTCTTAATGTGGAAATGGCGATATTCCTTATTGGCGGGCAGGCCATTCCTGAAACAAACCATTGCTGCCACCGGGTATGCACCCTGGAAGTTAGAGTTATCAAAGCACTCAATGTGCACGGGTATGTCCTGTAGCTGAAGCGCTTCCTGTAGTTCTTCGAGCACCAGCATATTCTGCTCACTTGATTTTTGGCCCAGGAGCAGGGTTTCCTTCTTGCGCATATCCTGCATGAAGATGTTGGCATTTTTGAAGCTGAGGTCGAGCAGCTTCTTTTTGTCGCCGGCCTTGGGCACGGTCACTTTTATGTCGGGGTCTGTAACATAAATGGCCAGCGGCACGATCACTTCTGCGGCTATACTCTGGTTTTTTGCCATGAGGTTGTCCAGCGCAAGAGACAGGACATCGGTCTCCTCTTCATCAATCTTCTTTACGATCTGCAGGGTGTTGGAATGGATAATGCTGCCGTTGCTGATCATCATAAAATTGACATAGAAGTGGTGTTCGTCTGAGAGGATGCTGGCCACATCAACATTCTCCATCTTCGGGTTCACCACAATAGACTTGCTCTGGTAGTTTTGCAGCGACTCTATTTTTTTCTTAACGATCTGCGCTTTTTCAAAAAGGAGTTGGGTGGCGTAGTTGTTCATCTCTTCCTTCAATTCGCGGATGACATCGTTGATATTTCCTTTGAGAATGTAGCGTACCTGCTGTAGGTTGGCTTTGTAATTCTCCTCGTCCTGGAACCCCTGGCAGGGGCCGTTGCAATTACCGAGATGGTATTCAAGGCAGACCTTGAACTTACCTTTTTTGATGTTGTCCTGCGATAGATTGAGGCTACAGGTGCGCAGCGGCACATTTTGCTTTATCAGCTCCAGCAGTTCGCGTACCCGCATCAGCCCGGTAAAAGGGCCTATGTATTCAGAGCCGTCGCGGATGAGCTTGCGGGTAAAGAATACACGGGGGAACGGTTCTTTCTTGATAACAATGTAGGGGTAGGTCTTGTCGTCTTTGAGCGATATATTGAAGCGTGGCTGGTAGTGCTTGATCAGCGAATTCTCCAGCAGAAAGGCGTCATGCTCTGAATTAGTGACGGTGAAGTCTATGGCGTATATGAGCGTGACTAATTTTTTGGTCTTATAGTTGTCGAGGTTTTTGTTGAAATAGGAACTGACACGTTTCCGGAGGTCTTTGGCCTTGCCCACATAAAGTAATTCCTTCTGCTTATCGTAATATTTATAGCATCCCGGCTGATGCGGTATAGAGGGTACTATTTTGCTAAATTCCTCTTTGGTCATTGTACCGGGTTCTAACGCAGGAAGTCATAAGTTTCAACGACGTAGGTCTTGCTGCCCATCAATGGTTTGTCTTCGGTCTGTATCTGCACGGTCTTTAATGGTGCATAGTATAGCTTCTGCACACAATCATCAAACAGATCTTTCTTTTCGGTCTCTATGTAAATGCCTTTGATCTTTGCGGTATAGGCGTCAATAGTGATCAGGAGCTTACGTGTAAAGAGGTCTTCATTGGCCTCGTCCGCTTCGTAAAAAAAATTGTGCGTTTCGTCTACTTTATCATCAAACTGTGAGAACTTGTATTGACCAAGAAATTTCTTGTCGCTTATATCCGTCAGCCTGAATATCTGCAGCAGCGGCCCCCAGTTGATCACGTCAGAATTAGTAAGGCTGCTATCTACTTTGTCGCCATCCTTAGTGGTCTTTTTGATCATGAACGGTTCGCCCGCATAAGTATTCCATTCATCAAGCATGAACTGGTTGATCGAAAAATAGTTGCCCTGAGGTATGTCCGTGTTGGTGGCCACCTTCTTTTTTTTGCAGGACGCGAACGCCGCCAGCAATGCTGCTAAAAATATGACCGAATGCCTGAGGTGTCTTTTCACGGTTTAAATTTAATAAAATTAAGCAAAGGCCTGCTCCACCAGCCCTGCCTGCTCAATAGCATGTTTCTTAGCAAACCCGGTAGCTGTAGAGGCACTTGCGGGCCTGCTTATATACCTGATAGCAAAGTTGTCAAGGTTCATAGCCAGGAACGACAGGGCGCCCATGTTACGAGGCTCTTCCTGTACCCACACCCATTCTGCATTCTTATACTTGTCGCGAAGTGCATTCAGTTGCTGCTGTGGCAGGGGGTATATCTGCTCCAGGCGAACGATAGCTATGTCCTTACGTTTATCGGTTATTTGTTTCTCGCTCAGGTCGAAGTACATTTTGCCGCTGCACAGCAGTACTCTTTTCACGGATCCCGCGGTTTTTATGTTTGGGTCGTCTATTACTTCCTTAAAGCCACCCTTGGTAAACTCGTCCATGGCGGAATAGGAGCGAACGTGTCTTAAATTAGCTTTTGGAGAAAAGTTGATAAGCGGTTTGCGGAACTCCCATGTCAACTGCCTGCGCAATGCGTGGAAGAAGTTTGCCGCAGTGGTGATATTAGTCACCACCATATTATTTTCAGCACACATCTGTAGAAAGCGTTCGAGGCGGGCGCTGGAGTGTTCCGGGCCGCCGCCTTCGTAGCCGTGTGGCAGCAGCATTACCAGGCCGTTCATATTCGTCCATTTCTGTTCTGCACCTACTATGTACTGGTCAATGATGGTTTGCGCGCCATTGGCAAAATCGCCATACTGGGCCTCCCATAGTACCAGGTTATTCGGGTTGGCCATAGCATAGCCATACTCAAAGCCAAGCACTGCGAATTCGCTAAGCAGGGAATTATAAATGTAAGGGGTGCCTTGCTTGTCACCGAGCCTGCTTAGGCGGTTATACGGCACATTGGTATTCTGGTCATAGATCACCGCGTGGCGATGGCTGAACGTACCACGTTTTACATCTTCGCCGCTCAGACGCACCTCGTGGCCTTCAGCCAGCAGGCTGGCGTAGCCGAGCAGTTCGCCGGTAGCCCAGTCAACTTTGGTCTCTGTATCGAAGAGTTTTATTTTGTCCTGTAATAGCTTCTCCACCTTACGCAGCGGGCTAAAACCTTCCGGCCACTGCATGAGGGCAGTAAACAAATGTTTGAATTCGTCTTCCTTTATCGCTGTTTGTGGAGATGTTCCAAAATCGGTATCCTGCGCCTTTCTAAGGGCATTCCACCACAGCTCTGGTTTCTGGTATACGTAGGGGAGGGGTTTTTGTTTTATTTCATCCAGCCGCTGTTGTAGCTCATCCCAAAAATTCTTTTCCATCTCCTTGGCAAGGTCCTGCGCATCAGATTCGCCGTTTTCCAGCAGGTATTGGGTGTACACCTCGCGCGGGTTAGGGTGCTTGTCTATAAGCGCATACAGGGACGGCTGGGTGAATTTAGGTTCATCGCCCTCGTTATGACCATGTTTGCGGTAGCAAACCATGTCTATAAAGATGTCTTCATTGAATTGCTGCCGGTAGGCCAGCGACAGGATAGCGCACTTGGTCACGGCCTCGGCATCGTCACCATTTACATGCAGCACGGGGGCTTGTACCATTGAAGCTACGCTGGTGCAGTAATCGCTGGACCGCGCGTCATCGAAATCAGTAGTAAAGCCTATCTGGTTATTGATAACATAATGAATGGTGCCTCCAGTGTAATAACCCTCGAGTTTGGACATCTGGAGCAGTTCATACCCAACTCCCTGGCCTGCCACTGCGGCGTCGCCATGTATGAGAATGGGCAATACCTTGTGGTATTCCTTGCCATACAGCGTATCTGCCTTGGCCCTGGCAAAGCCTTCTACCACCGGGTTTACCGCCTCGAGATGGGAGGGGTTAGGAGTAAGCTGCACATTTATTTCTTTGCCGCCGGCAGTAGTAATGTTGCTCTGGAAACCGAGGTGGTACTTAACATCACCGCTGCCCATGGTCATATCTTCCGGCATATTGCCTTCAAACTCAGAGAACACTTGTTCGTATGTTTTCTTCAGGGTATTGGTCAGTATATTCAGTCTGCCGCGGTGCGCCATGCCTATCACCACTTCTTCCACACCGGCATTAGCGGCATCGTTGATGATACGGTCCAGCGCGGGGATCGTGTTCTCACCACCTTCCAGTCCGAAGCGTTTCTGTCCTATGAATTTAGTATTGAGGAATTTCTCGAAAATAACCCCTTCGTTGAGCTTTTCCAGGATACGCTTACGCTCGTCCAGCGAGAAGGGTACCTTCATCAGGTCTTCGTAGGTCTTCTGCACCCAGATGCATTTGTCGGTATCGTTAATGTAGGTGTATTCGATACCAATATTGCTGGTATAGAGTTTCTTTAGTTTCTCAATAACATCTTTCAGCGGTGCGTCTTTCAGCCCTATGTATTTGCCTGCGAAAAAAGACGTGTTCAGGTCGGCGTCTGAAAGGCCAAAACGCTCCAGTTCCAACTGTGCATGCCTGTCTTTGCGGGCCCGTACAGGATTGGTAGTGGCGGCAAGATGCCCGCGTTTGCGGTAAGAGCGTATCAGTTCGAATACGGCAATTTCCTTGGCCAGCCGGTCGCTGCTTATGGGTGCTTTGTCAGTGCCGTTAACGGCGACACCTGTGTTCTGCGATACCGCAAAATCAAATCCTTCAAAGAATTTTTTCCATTCCGGATCAACAGTCGAGGAGTCTTTGGCAAATTCGCTGTACAGCGATTCAATATAAGCCGGAGTAGGCCCGGTCACGTAAGAGAAATCTTTCATTTATGTAAATGGGTGCAAATGGACTGCGAAATTAAGACAAGTGTATGGATTTGCCCAATTTCAATTGATTGACATCACAGTAAAATTCCTTCGCTAATTACATTTTTATAGAATGGAGTAATGCTCAATTTCGTTTCCCAATGTTTTCTCGAATACAGGATTGGACAAATAAGGGTTTCATTCTCCAGTTCAATACGATATATAGGGTGGCCGATTCGCTGTCTGTCCTCAATTGTTACTTTATCTTTGTCTATTAGCACTAAAATATCTATATCTGAATCTTCCTTGTTATCACCACGTGCATATGATCCATATAATATCAATGTTGCCCCAGGATCAGTCTTCAGAACCGATTGTTTAATTTGTTGCAGTATCGTGCTTGTCTGATCCATACCGCAAATTTATTGATTTACGTCTATGTTATTGCGTATTCCACTAATAAAAAGCTAATTTTGCAGCGTTTTTAATCTACATCATGGGCTTATTCGACAAACTTTTTAAACGCAATAAAGAACAACAGGAACAAAAAGAAGCGCTTGACGAAGGGCTGAAGAAGACCAAGGAAGGGTTTTTCTCAAAACTGGGCAAGGCTATTGCGGGAAAAGATAAGGTGGACGAAGAGGTGCTGGATAAGCTGGAGGATGCCCTGGTAAGCTCTGACGTGGGCGTAGATACTACCGTAGCCATCATAAAACGTATAGAAGACCGCGTAGCCAAAGACAAATACCTGGGTACTTCTGAACTCAACCGTATACTACAGGAAGAAATAATGAGCATGCTTACGGCTGCTCCATCTAATGAGTTTGCCACCTTTGATGTGCCTGCCGGAAAGAAGCCTTATGTAATACTGGTAGTGGGCGTGAACGGCGTGGGCAAGACAACGACGATAGGGAAACTGGCATACAATTTCAAGAGGAACGGAAAAGAAGTATTGCTGGGCGCGGCGGATACATTTCGCGCGGCGGCGGTAGACCAACTGACCATCTGGAGCGAGCGCGTAGGCGTGCCGATAGTGAAAAAGGAAATGGGCAGTGATCCAAGCTCGGTGGCTTTTGACAGCGTGGAAAGTGGCCTGGCTCGGCAGAGCGATGTGGTGATCATAGATACAGCGGGCCGCCTGCACAACAAATCGTACCTGATGGACGAACTGGGCAAGATACACCGCGTAATAAAAAAGAAAATGCCTGATGCTCCGCATGAGGTATTACTGGTGCTCGACGGCAGTACGGGGCAAAATGCCATAGAACAGGCAAAGCATTTTACAGCGGCAACCAATGTGACCGCAATAGCCATCACGAAGCTGGATGGTACCGCAAAGGGCGGGGTGGTACTAGCCATCGCCAACCAGTTTAAGATACCTGTAAAGTATATAGGCGTGGGTGAAAAAATGGAAGATCTGCAGATATTCAATAAGGAAGAGTTTGTAGATAGTTTATTTAGTTTGTAGATGCCGTCGAAAAGCCCCAAAGACAATGCCATAAAGGACCTTACGCGAATACCCGGAGTAGGTATTTCCATCGCCAATGACCTGTGGAACATAGATATCAGGAGCGTGGCCGAACTCAAAGGCAGAAACCCGGAGCAACTCTACGACCTTTCCAACCGGTTTTCGGGCGTAGTACAAGACAGATGCCTGTTGTATGTATTTCGCTGCGCGGTATACTTTGCAGAAACACCCACCGAAAAAAGAGACCCGGAATTACTGAAATGGTGGAACTGGAAATTCTGACCGCTATGTGCCTCTTGATCTTATTTCGCTTAAATTAGCCCCATGAAAGGTAGTTTAGTTTTTATGCTGTTGCTGCTGGCGGTTATCACTGCGACAGCACTGCATGTAACTAAAAACGATCCCCAGGGGGAGCGTATAGATAATATTGCTGTCGGGCTAAAGGGTGTTGAAGCCCATCTACCCCCCAGTTCAAGTTTTAGGATCACGTTGCCAGAGGGTGCCCCGTGGGATGCTTATATGGTATGGCAATTCCTGCTGACACCGAGATACTGCTCCATTGTTGCCAAAGAAAGATTTGATACGGTCCTCACCATTTTTAATGCCAATGTAAAGGACAGTATGATAAATAACCTTACGGCTAAAAACAAGGTGATCTATTCTGAATCAGCGGGAGATTACAAATATTATATAACCTGTAACCTTAAATAAATGCAGAGCGGCAGCCGTTATATTATTGCTACAGGTATTGGTTTACTGGCATTAAGCATTCTGTATTTTTTGTCGCTTGTACTTTTTGTTCCATTCCTGGTAACTGTACCAGTCATTTTTGTCAGTCTTGTATTTATTTTCGGGTGGATACTGAAGAACGCAGTGTCTGGTGCTGATAAAATAAAGCATCCGGCCTGGGCCTGGGTGATGCTTTTTGCCGGAGTAAGTGTTGTCGTGTATCGTTTTCCGGTATTGGCCGTGCACTATGGCGGCTGGGATGCATGGGGTATATGGAATCTGCATGCAAAGTACCTCACCGACCCGGTGAACTGGAAAAAAATGTTTGAGAATATCTACTTCGCCCATCCGGAGTATCCGCTATTTATTCCTGCCGTGAATGGTTTTTTCATCCGGCTTTTTGCGGGAAAATATGTTATGGCCATACCCTTCATATTTAACTTCTGCATGACACTTTTCATACCGGTGCTGATATTCCTGGAAAACGTAAAGAAGAATATAGTGGTTGCCGGTATCTTTCTGTTCCTGTTTGCTGCGGACACATTTTTTCTTACCAAGGGCGCCACGCAATACGCCGATACTACGCTGGCTTTTTTCTTTTTATGTGCATTTGTATGTGTCAATTATGCTGATGAAGACAGGAAATTTGTGCTGCTCACAGCCGCCTCTGCAGGTTGCTGTGTATGGATCAAGGACGAAGGGTGTATACTTGCCTTGATCTTCATTGTGTTTTATTCCCAAACATTTTTTAAGAAAAAGAATATACTCAGTTTTGCCATAGGCGCCGGTGTGCCCATTGCCATTTACCTTATCTATAAGATAGGCTATGCGCCGCTAAGTGGTACTATGTCTGAGAAGGATAATGATATGCTCAGCCATTTGCACGATTGGGGCCGCTATAAAACGGTCTATCATTTCTTCATAGACAATGTCAACAAAAAATTCTACTACGTTAAAGTGCTGTTTTTTCTTTACTTGATAGTCTGTGTCGTGCAGAGACAATGGCCCGGGAAGCAATTCTTATTAATTATCTGTTGTATGGCTGCGTACACGATGGTATATGTTACTTCGTCGGGCAGCATAGAGTGGTTGTTAGATACTTCTCAGGAGCGGCTGATGCATCAATTGATGCCGGCCCTTATGTATGTATTTGCCCTGCGTTTCTCCGAAATACAGTTCTCACTGGCTCAGCAGAAAACGGAATAGGTCTAATACGCCTTCCGTAGCCGGCTTTTCTATAGGTACCACATTCTTGTAGTGCGATACAGATGGGATCACTTTATCTATCACATACTTCTTCACCTCTGGGCGTATGTAGTCTACAAGGCCTGCGGCAGGATATACTGCCAGTGACGTGCCTATGAGCACAAAAATATCGGCTTCGTACATGATGGGTATTGCCTGCTCTATCATGGGTACAGGCTCTTCAAACCACACTACATGCGGGCGGTACTGGCTGCCATCATTGGCTTTGTCGCCCAGCTTAATATCGCCATTGATAGGGTAGAACTGAAAAGGATTTTTCTCACTGCGCATTTTAATGATCTCGCCATGCAGATGCATCACTTTTTTTGATCCGGCTCTTTCGTGCAGGTCGTCAATGTTCTGTGTAATGATGTGTACATCGAAATGGTCTTGCAACGCTGCAAGGGCCATGTGCGCGGCATTAGGCTGAGCAACCACCACATCCCTGCGCCGCATATTATAAAAGTCGAGTACCAGTTGCGGATCTCTGTGCCATGCACGTGGGGTAGCAACGTCTTCGATATTGTATCCCTCCCACAAGCCATCGCTATCCCTGAACGTTCTCAGTCCGCTCTCTGCGCTTATGCCTGCCCCGGTAAGTACTACGAGTTTTTGCTTGGACATTAAATATGGGTAGTTGATCGGTTAGTACTTAGGTGATTTGCTTGTATGCCATATAGAAGTGACCACTACCCGGTCATAATCTATTTCATAAATAATGAGATAAGGAAATCCAGGAACTTTCATTTTCCTCAGCCATTTATTAAGCATCCCATAATGCTGCGGATTTTTACTGAGCTTCTGATAACAAAGTTCTAATTCTTCAAACAATGAAAAACCGAGGCCGTTTTTTTGCTCCTCATACCAGATAAATGCCTCTCGTACATCCATGATGGCCTCGTACTGTATTACTAACTTATAATCCATCAGGAGGCTTTACCTGTAATTATATTTTTTGCTTCGTCCCAGTTATATGTTTTACTTTCACCACTTAGTCTTTTTTTTCTCCGTTCTTCTAATAATTGCATATCGGCATCGCTAAAAGAATAGTCAGCACCTTCATCGCTTTCATTAGTATATTCTTTAGCAATGACATACATTATTTTTAAAAGTTTGTCATCTCCCTGTTCAATATATTGATGTAACATTTTACGAATACTCACGGCTTCCATAATATGCGGTTTATCCAAAGTTAACGAATTATCTGATATAATAGTGTTAAACCAGTTACCAGATTTTTCTATGACAAGCTACGCTACCTGCATCATCTTTTCCTTCAGGTTCTTCAGCATATCAGCGCTCATGCTATCCAGGTCAAACTCATTTTTCCAACCCCAGTCTGCACGGGCTGTGCTGTCATCTATGCTCTTCGGCCAGCCATCGGCAATCGCCTGGCGAAAGTCAGGTGCATAATCTATGGTAAAGTCTGGGATATGCTTTTGTATAGCTGCTGCTATTTCTTTGGGGCAAAAACTCATGGCGCCGAGGTTGTAGGCCATGCGGGTCTTCATCTTTTCTGCGGGTGCTTCCATCAGTTCTATAGTGCCGCGTATAGCGTCGTCCATATACATCATGGGCAGGTAGGTATTTTCAGACAGGAACGAAGTGTATTTTTTGTGCTTCAGTGCTTCGTGGTATATTTCCACCGCATAGTCGGTAGTGCCGCCGCCGGGTTCAGATTTCCAGCTGATAAGCCCCGGGTAACGCAGGCTGCGCACATCAAGCCCCCAGCGCTGGTTGTAATACTGACACCACAGTTCACCTGCATACTTGCTGATACCGTATACCGTTCGTGGTTCCACGATTGTTTGCTGAGGTGTGTTGTTCACCGGTGTAGTAGGGCCGAAAACAGCTATAGAACTCGGCCAGTATATCTTTGTCAGCTTTTCCTGCACACCCAGGTCCAGTACAGAGATAAGGCTCTGCATATTTATCTCCCATGCTTTGTGCGGTGCTTTTTCGCCCGTGGCGGATAGCATAGCAGCAAGTAGGTATATTTGGGTGATCCCTTCTTTTTTCACCAGCTCATGTATACCGGCAGCATCCATGGCATTGAGTATGGCATAGGGGCCGCTGTCCTTCAGCAAGGGGTGAGCCTCCCTGATGTCAGTTGCTACTACATTTGAGGTGCCATAAACTTTACGTAATGCCATCGTCAGCTCCACTCCTATCTGGCCGCCGGCGCCTATGATGAGAATTTTTTCCTGTTTCATTCCTGTTGTATAAAATTGCGTGTAAAAAAGTTTTGGGAAATTCTATCCTTATCAGTTTACTGTATTGTCCTTGATCATAGAGATAAACTGATCGAACAAATATCTGGAATCATGCGGGCCGGGCGTAGCTTCGGGGTGGTACTGTACCGAGAACGCAGGCCTGCCTTTTATTCTTATTCCTTCTATCGATCCATCGTTCAGGTTCAGGTGGGTTACTTCTACCGTAGCTGATTTCTTTATGGCTTCCGGGTCTACGCCAAAACCATGGTTTTGCGTGGTTATTTCAGATTTTCCGGTGATCAGGTTCTTAACCGGGTGGTTGAGCCCGCGGTGACCATGATGCATTTTAAATGTAGGAATATCGTTGGCGCGTGCCAGCAATTGGTGACCCAGGCAAATACCAAAGAATGGCTTGCCGGTGGCCAGTATATCTTTTACCGTGCTCACTGCATAATCCATAGATCCAGGGTCGCCAGGCCCATTAGATATAAAGTAGCCATGTGGTTCAAATGCTTTCAATTCTTCAATACCTGTCTTTGCCGGGAATACTTTGACGTAAGTATTGCGTTTTGTCAGGCACTCCAGTATCATTTTCTTCACGCCATAATCCATAACGGCTATACGTATGGGGGCATTAGGATCGCCGAGCGTATAAGCTTCTTTTGTAGAGATCTGTGACGATAGTTCAAGCCCGGCCATATCCGGTACTTTTGCCAGCGCTGCTTTAAGGCCTGCTAAGTCTGTAAGATCTGTAGATATGACGCAATTCATAGCACCCTTGCTGCGTATATGCTGCACCAGTGCGCGGGTATCTACATCGTATATTGATACCAGGCCGCTCTTGGTCAGGTAGTTCTCCAGGCTGTCATCGGCGTTCATCCGGGAATAACGGTGCGATACGTTTTTACATATCAATCCGCTAATGGTCACAGAATCGCTTTCTACGTCCACGTCTTTCACACCATAGTTGCCTATATAGGTGTTATTCATAATAAGCACCTGCCCCGTGTAAGAAGGGTCAGTAAATACTTCCTGGTAACCGGTCATTCCGGTATTAAAGCAGATCTCTCCGCCGGCGGTGCCTTTTGCGCCAAAAGATTTTCCTTCGAAGAGGGAGCCGTCTTCCAGCAGCAACCAGGCGGGGGTATCATTGTGTGTAGATGTCATTGAAAAAACAAATTCTGCAAATGTAAGATTTTTTGTGCAAAGTGGAAGTGCGAAATTGGTTAAATGTGCATAAAAAACGAGCATAAATGACCTCCTGAAAACATAAAAAATGCCTGTTATTTATCAAAGACTATTGCCGTAGCAGGCAGATACATTTCTTTGACTTGCATAAGTTTGCTAAGTTTGTTTTTTGAAGCCCATGCCCGGTAAATTTTTGAAAAATACCCTTGTTGCAACATATCAGCCTGAAGTCCAATCGGCTCTGCCAACTGATATAAATCCTGCAATGCGAAAATGGCTGCCTTTTGTAATAATAACTATCACCGCATGTATATATTCCAGGGTATGTTCTTATGGCTTCCTCCACATGGACGACGATGCGTTTATACTCAACAATCCGGTATTAAAAGGGCAGGGGTGGGATGGACTGGTACAGTTGTTCACTAATGTCAATAGCGGCAAATATCAGCCATTGACACAGCTCACCTTTATGCTGGAATACCGGCTGTTTGGTTTTGATGCAGCTGTCTTTCACTTTGTCACTGCTTTTTTTCATTTGCTGAATATCTGGCTTGTCTTCAAACTAACGGAAAAGCTTAGTGGGAAAACAATAGCAGGCCTGGTGGTTGCAGCCTTATTTGCCTTGCATCCTATGCATGTGGAGGAGGTGGCCTGGGTATCGGAATTGAAAGATACCTTGCCTGCCTTTTTTTATTTATCGGCACTTTTGTGCTATATCCGATATTCCGATTCCGGTTTCAGCAGGAAAAACTATGCTGCTGTGTTCTTATTTTTTCTTGCCGCCCTTTTATCTAAGTCAGCATGTGTTAGTTTCCCCTTGGTGGTGCTGCTTATAGATAAGTATAAAGGCAGACCCATGGACAAGTGGGCATGGATGGAAAAGATCCCATTAGCTGTTTTCTCACTGGTCTTCCTGATGATGAGCCTGCAATCAAAAAGTAATGAAGGGCAGGTAGTGGTCACTCATGCGGCCCATTCGCTTTTTAACCGGATATTCCTGTTCACCTATGTTCCTTCGTTTTATATTGTAAAAGCAATTGTTCCTTTTCCATTATCGGCCATGTATTATTACCCCCAACTTCAAAATGGGGTACTGCCGTGGATATATTATGTATCGCTGCCATTTTTCCTGTTCATTATCTGGCTTATTTTTAGGCCATCTGCATTCAGAAAAGAACTGGCTTTCGGTTTTCTATTTTTTGTGGTCACGATAGCCTTTATGGATCAGGTGATCCAGATAGGTCCCTCCCTTACTCCAGAAAGATATACCTACATTCCCTATATCGGGTTATTCTATATCATTGGGCAATTTATTGCAGGATTGTGGCATACAAAAAGGAAGAATAGTGCCACTGGCGTTTTTGTCTGCGCCCTTGCTTTATTCGCCGTGATCACATGGCAGCGTGTTGCCGTATGGGAAAACGATGATACTATTTTCGGTGATGTTATAGTCCACAATCCACATGTACCGGATGCATATTACCCATACTATATCCTGGGTACAGGTAAACAACGTGACGGCAACCCGGAAGGAGCGATGGATGACTATAATGAGTCGATAGACCTTTACCCTGATTTTGCTGATGTGTATGACAAAAGAGGAGAACTGTACATCAAGGCTAATGACATGAAGTCTGCGCTCGAGGATTTTAACCATGCGATCAACCTCAATTCTGAAATGCCTGCAGCTTACAACAACCGGGCATCGGTGAGGGCCAATAGCGGCGATTTCAAAGGTGCTGTTGATGACTACAATGTCTTTTTGAAAATGAAGCCCGATAACAAACGAATATATGCCGACAGGGGCATGGCCCGTTTAATGAGTGGAGATACAACCGGAGCATGTGCCGATCTGAAAACATCTCTGGATATGGGCAATCAGGCCGCCGGGCAATTGCTGCAGCAATATTGCCATTAAGAAATACGCTATCGTATCAGGGTCACATCACCTTTCAGGAAACTGGCTTTCCCAAAACGATCCACGTAATTCACCTCCCAGAAATAGACGCCCATTTCTGCTTTTTCGCCTCCGAATGTCCCGTCCCATCCTGTTTCTAATGAGGTGCTGAAGTATACCTCCTGTCCCCATCGGTTGAACACCCGGAAGTAATTGAGGCCACGGTAGCCCACAGCTATTGGTTTGAAGACATCATTCCGCCCGTCACCGTTTGGTGTAAACCCCGACGGTACAAAGAACTCGATCTGGTTCACTACTGTTACGTGTATAGTGTCGTATCCTGCACAACCGAAACTGCTGGTTACATGCACCATGTAGACGTACTGCCCAGTATCTGGATAGAACCCGGTAGGATTGTACGTATCGGTGTCGTTAAGATTGGTAGATGGCGTCCATGAATACTCCGTACCGCCTGTTGCGTTAAAAAGAATACGTTCTCCTTTCACGATCACCGTATCATCGCCGGCAAACGGCCTGAAATTCTCAATGGTCACGCGTTTCAGTACAGTATCAGAGCAGTCTTTAATGTTCTGCGATATCAGCACAGCATTAAATGTACCGCTGACAGAATAGCTGTGCACAGGGTTTTCTGTAGTAGAGGTATAACCATCTCCGAAGTTCCAGGCCCAGCTCGTTATCGGTTTTATACTTGTGCTCGACAGGTCTGTGAACTGGATAGGCGCTTGCGGGCAGAATATCCCGGAATCCGAAAAATCGGCATGAAATTTAGGATACACTTTTACAAACCTCGAAATACTGTCGGGGCAGGTAGATGCCGGGTTTACTATCAGCTTCACAATGTAAGTGCCCGTATCAGGATAGGTATATGTTGGCTGGAATTGGTTGGACGTATCATTGTCTAAATAAGGTACCCCAAAGTCCCAGTCGTATGCAAATCCGCCGGTGCTGGTGTTCTCAAAGTTCACAGAGAGATCGGTGCAACTGACGATATAAGTATTCACATCCGTGGAAAGTATAGGTATATCGGCCACCACTTTTTTAGTGCAACTGGTAACTACAAACTGGAACTCTCTTTTTACGGTATTTATGATCTTGCCATTGCGCCATTCGTTGCAGCATACAGTGACTAAGTATCTCCCCAGCCGGTTTGGCGTTCCTGTTATCAGCCCTGTTACAGGGTCTATCTGCATCGTCGGGCTGCTCGATAATGGCTGCAGGTCTGTATACGGTGGCACATACGTCACCTGGCTATACGGCGGGGGGAGCGGGATGGGCTTTGCCTGGTTGGGATCGTTTGCTCCACTGAGTGCAGTGCAAAATTCATAGCTGAGCGAGTCACCGTCTGCGTCTGTGGCCGAATTGTCGTAGAACAACGGCTCATTCATACAGATGATCTGCGGAGGGTAGTTCGTGAATACCGCGCTATTATTGATTAGCGGAGCGGGTGGTATACTACAGAAATACGTCGACCCGCTGTCTCCGGGATCAACAATATTTGCCACTGTGGCATTCCTGCAGCATTTCTGGTAAGACAAGATGTAACCATTATCGTTAGGCAACAGGTAATAGGTTTTAATAAATGTTCTTTTATAGAGGCATACGGGCGGTATATTGCTCACGCAAGCATTGGAGAAATTGGTAGGTACTGTTATGTGAGATGTTGAATAGACATTGGTATCCAGTTGTATAATATTTCCGGCGCCATCGTATATGGCAAGGTATGCCGGGTTATCAGACGCAATGGCATCCGGCGAACCATTGAAGCAATCCTCGTATATGGCCAGGTTTATCTGGTATTTATGAAAGGTGTATACGCCCGCTTCACCACCTATTACCAGGGTGGCCGTTGTGTCTCCCAGGTACTTATAAGTTGCTTCACCACCCACAATATGTGATCCTGTTGCATTGAAAAAAGCAAGGGAAAAAATAATGGATAATATGACAGCTATTTGGCGACTCATTGTGATAGATGTAGCTGGCGATTACTGTACATGGCAAATGTTTTCAGGTCGTCTGTCAGTTGTTCAGGGGCCTCCAGCATACTCATATGCCCGCAATTATTATAAAAAGTTACGAAATTTATGGGAGAATAATGACATTTCCCTAATATTTTTTTATAAGGAATCACATTATCATCTATTCCACATATCCATTGCACCGGGAATGGCGCCACATTAAGCACATCGGAGGTGTCCGGGCGATCCATCATTCCTTTGTATAAACTGATTATGCTCGCTGCTTCCACGCTCATAGATCGTTCTATCTGTTCTTTGACGATCATGGGGTTTGATTGTTTAACAGCGTCTGAAAACAAATTGGGCACCATCTGGCCTATGAACTGGGTTTTACCGCCTTTCTGTATCAGTTCTATAGATTTCTGCCGGGTTTTCTTTTTCTCATCACCGTCTGCTGCGGGTGTACTATGCACCAGCGACAGGCCAGCAACTTTCTCGGGGTATAGTTTTGCATACGCAAATGCAACATAGCCACCCATGGAGTGTCCGGTGATCACTGCTTTATCTATATGCTCTTCTGCCAATACCTCATTGATTCTTTCGGCTAGATCTGCCATGCCGGCATCACCATTTAGCGGGCTGTTCCCGCTGCCGGGCAGATCGGGGATAATGACAGTATTAGACACTGCCAGTTCATCCCACACATTGCGCCACAACGTTCCGTCAGCCGGGAACCCATGCAATAATACCATTGCAGGGCCGTTACCCATTTTCCGGTAAAATATGCCTGCGTTGGTGGTATTATGCTGCATCAACCATTTTTTTAACGTTAGTCTGCCTATAAATCGTGCCAAAAACGCAAAGCAACGACAGCAGTATTGGTATAAATTCTTTCACCAATCCTTGCACCTTAAATACGTGCAGCAGCAAGGAAGCGAAGATCAGTATCATAGCTATCAGCGCATACCTGTTAGCTCCTTTAGGCTTGAAAAATGCAAGCACAATATTCGTTGGCAGGCACCAGAGTATGTTGAAATTATCACTGCAGCCCTGGTGGTCAGTTGCGAACCACATTACCAAAATGAGGCACCCCAGTAAACCGGTCACAAACAGCAGCAATGAACTCATGATTCTTCCCAACACACGTAAGCGTGGCATAGAAAGTCCAGCTATAGTCAGCAGCGCAACCAGGCACATTACTATAAGCGGCAGGTCAACTGTGTGACCTGTATCTGCCTTGGCAGGGAGCAGCAGGGTAGCAGGCGCGGCTATCTTCTTACCATCTACTGTAGCACTTGCAAAACCATCCCTCAGATAGTCTGGCAGAAACATGATGTCGGCATTGGTCATCACCTTATCTATCTTACTGCCCAGCAATATATTTACTCCAACCCGGGTCCAGTGGTCGCGGTAAAAATACTGGTTGATAATATCCCTGAAAGTGAGTTTGCCCGGCGGTAGTACATTCCCATAATGAAACCGTTTTCCGAAAACTTCAGGTCGGGTAGGGATGTCCCGGATACGTGTCGCGCAGTTGTCGAAGAAGAAATCATACTTATAGTTCTTATTCTCCGGCTCCGCGTTCCAGTCCAGGAAGTAGGCTACCTCGTCGGTTTTCTTCCAGTCCAGCAGCAACACTTGTTCTTCTACCTTTCTGTGTGCCTGCACATACTCGTCCATAAATATTGGAAAAGGTTCTACAGCCACACAATACAGCAGCTTGCCACGCATGAATTGCATTTCAAAATCAGGGCCGTAGGAGAAAGTACCGTAGTTATACACCACGTCAGTATGCTGTACGCTGTCTATGATACGTATGCCGGTATGGCCAAACACTTCATATATTTCCTCATCTCCCGGCCCGCACGTCAGCAGGCTAACGCGTAAATGGGTAGAGCTGTCGTCCTGGGCAATGGCAGCGAAATGCCCGGCAAGTACAAGCAAAAGAACAAGCACTTTCTTAAACATGGCACAAAATAACAAAAGGCTGCCCGAATAAGGCAGCCTTCATGATAAAATATTATTAAAATGGTTACCCTTCGGCGCTTCCCGAAAACACTGCGCCTATATACTCACGGTTAAGCCTGGCAATGTTTTCCAGCGAAATACCCTTAGGACATTCTGCTTCACATGCGCCTATGTTGGTGCAACTACCGAAACCCTCTGTATCCATCTGGTGTATCATATTTGTGGCACGGGTCTTACGTTCAGGATCACCCTGTGGCAGCAATGCCAGGTGAGACACCTTTGCCGAAACAAACAGCATAGCCGAGGTATTGGGGCAGGCTGCCACGCAAGCACCACAACCAATACAGGTGGCAGCCGCAAACGATTCATCGGCTTTCTGCTTGTCTATAGGCAGCGAGTTGGCGTCCTGTGCATTACCTGTGTTCACAGATATGTAACCACCGGCAGCAATAATGCGGTCGAATGCGCCACGGTCCACTACCAGGTCTTTGATCACCGGGAACGAATTAGCGCGCCATGGCTCTACTACAATAGTATCGCCATCTTTATACTCACGCATATGCAACTGGCAGGTAGTGGTCTGGTGCCACGGGCCATGCGCACGGCCATTGATGTACATGCTGCACATACCGCAGATACCCTCACGACAGTCGTGGTCAAAAGCGATCGGCTCTTTACCCTCAGCTACCAACTGCTCATTCAGCACATCAAACATCTCCAGGAACGACATCTCAGAAGAAATACCAGAAACCTTATAAGTTTCAAATGCGCCTTTTGCCTTGCTGTTTTTTTGTTTCCACACCTTGAGGGTGAGGTTCATGTTATAATGTTGCATTGCGTTTATGCTTTAATTATCGTATTTATAATCTGCCAGCTTCACCAGTGGCTTTTTCTTAATTTTATCTTTTTTCTCCAGCTCTACCTTACAATCTTCTGAAGTTTTCAATAGCATCCTCTGACCAGTGATGAGATTAATGTCTTCAAAATCCCTATTTGCTGACCCGATATCGTCACACCCTTTTCCTCCGAAAACCGAGTATGAATCCTTAGTTACACCTATCAGGTAAAAATCACCGTCCTGGTATCTGAATTTATTAGTATAAGCCCATCTCCAGTTACTACCTCCATAATGATCAATGGTAATTATACCATTTTTGATATCAATTTGATTAAATGGATCTCCATAAACACCGCCGCACGTTTTACACATTATAATGTTTGCAGATTTTATCGCAACACTCCATCCTTCATCAGTTTTAAACAAAACAATCAATAGTCTACTATAACCCTCAGCTCCTATACTTACAGTATCGTCCCGTTTATCATATAAAACCATTACTATGTCATCCCTTCCATCCTTGTTCAAATCGCCCTTCGCAGTCGCAATCGTATCATATCCCGAAGGAATAAAAGAGGTAATAGTTTTGCCTGTTTTTGCAATATTTGAAAGAACTTCTTTTTCATTTTGTGCCATGCAGTATAGCCTTGAAGACAGTAGCATGGTCAATATAATAATCCTAACCTTCATTATTTATAACTCCTCGCACTCGGATGCACCACCTCATAATCAAGCGTTTCCTTATGCATTTCAAACTGGCTTTCTCCTTTGTATTCCCATGCCGCCACATACATATACTTTTCATCGTCCCTTAATGCTTCACCATCTTCTGTCTGTGACTCTTCACGGAAGTGGCCACCACAGCTTTCGTTACGTTCCAGCGCATCCTTACACATCAGTTCGCCCAGCTCTATAAAGTCAGCCACACGGCCTGCCTTGTCCAGTTCAGGGTTGTACTCCTTTATGTCTCCGGGTATGCGCACATTACTCCAGAATTCGTTTTTCAGCGCCCGTATTTCAGTTACTGCCTCGCTAAGTCCCTTTGCATTGCGGCCCATACCACACTTGTCCCACATGATCTTGCCCAGACGTTTGTGGAAGCTTTCCACACTTTCCGTCCCCTTGATACTCATCAGTTTATTGATGCGGTCATTCACGTCCTTCTCTGCCTGCACAAAAGCGGGGTGGTCTGTAGCTATGGCCTTGGTGCGTATATCATCCGCCAGGTTATTACCCAGTGTATAAGGTATCACAAAGTAACCATCAGCCAGTCCCTGCATCAGCGCAGAAGCGCCCAGGCGGTTAGCGCCGTGGTCGCTGAAGTTGGCTTCACCCAGCGCATACAGGCCCGGAACAGTGGTCATCAGCTCATAGTCTACCCACAAGCCGCCCATAGTATAGTGTACAGCAGGGTAGATACGCATAGGCACCTCATAAGGATTCTCGCCGGTGATCTTGGCATACATATCAAACAGGTTACCGTATTTCTCTTTAACTACGTCCTTACCCATTTTATAAATGGCATCCTTATCTGCACCACCCAGGCCTTGTTTATGCGCCTCTACCTTGCCATAGCGCATGATTGCAGATGCAAAATCAAGATAAACAGCCATCTTCGAGGAACCAACACCGAAGCCTGCATCGCAACGCTCCTTGGCAGCACGACTGGCCACATCACGTGGCACCAGGTTACCAAATGCCGGGTACCTTCTTTCTAAGTAGTAGTCACGTTCTTCTTCAGGTATATCAGTAGCCTTCCGGTTATCGCCCTTGGCCTTCGGCACCCATATACGTCCGTCATTACGCAGCGATTCCGACATCAGCGTCAGCTTAGACTGGTGGTCGCCACTTACCGGTATACAGGTGGGGTGTATCTGCGTAAAGCATGGGTTACCAAAGTAAGCGCCCTGCTTGTGCGCCTTCCATGCCGCAGTCACATTACTGCCCATCGCATTGGTAGACAAATAGAACACATTGCCATAGCCTCCGGTGCACAACAATACCGCGTGTCCGAAATGGCGTTCCAGTTCCCCGGTCACTAAGTTACGGGCTATGATACCACGTGCTCGGCCATCTATTTTCACCACCTCCAGCATTTCGTGGCGCGCGTACATTTCTACATTGCCCAGCGATATCTGGCGTTCCAGGCCCTGGTAGGCACCTATCAGCAATTGCTGGCCGGTCTGTCCTGCCGCATAGAACGTACGCTGTACCTGAGTACCACCAAACGAACGGTTGCTCAGCAGCCCGCCATATTCACGGGCAAAGGGTACACCCTGTGCTACACATTGGTCTATGATGTTGGCGCTCACTTCCGCCAGGCGATATACATTGCCTTCGCGCGAACGATAGTCGCCTCCTTTAATAGTATCATAAAACAAACGGTAAGTACTGTCCCCGTCGTTCTGGTAATTCTTCGCGGCATTGATACCGCCCTGCGCAGCTATGGAGTGGGCGCGGCGCGGACTGTCCTGGAAGCAGAACGCCTTTACTTTATAACCCATCTCGCCAAGTGATGCCGCAGCCGATGCACCGGCCAGGCCGGTACCTACTACTATTATTTCCAGCGAGCGTTTGTTGGCGGGATTCACCAGCTTGCAGGTAGATTTATATGTTTTCCATTTGGACTCTAACGGACCTGCAGGTATTTTAGAATTAAGTGCCATATACAGAAACCTGAATTATTTTAAAAGAATGTTTGTCTTTACTTCACACAATCAGCCACAGGCCCACATAGCCAGTGCATATAGAAAGCTATTGGCATCAATGCAAATATCAGCGGTACAATGATGGAGAAAGCCACGCCTATACCTTTTATAATGCCCTTGTATTTGTGGGTTCCCAGCCCCAGCGTTTGGAAAGCGCTGTAAAAACCATGCAGCAGGTGCCATGCCAGCGCAAAGACGCCCAAGAGGTACACTATCAGCACCCAGGTGATCTGGAACTCGTCATACATCATCTTATACAACGGCAGTTCGCCATGTCCTGTGGTCATAGACAGGCGGTTAGGCCCCCAGAACTTCGACAGGTGCACAACTAAGAACAACAGTATCAGCGTACCGAGTAATGCCATAGAGCGGCTGTACCACGGGCTGGTCTTATTGCCGGCGCTTACCGCATACTTTACTGTTCTGCGTGCGCGGTTCTTAGCCCAGAGCAATAGCCCCTGTACAATATGCAGTATCAGGAAGGCAAACAAACCCAGCTCCACCGTACGGATCACGAAGTTGGTACCCATGAAGTGGGCCGCCTCGTTGAAACGGACACCGCCGTCGTTATAAAATACCTGCGCATTGATGTAGCAATGGACAATAAGGAATAAGATGAGAAAAAGACCCGTTAAGGACATCTGCAATTTCTTACCTATGGACGTGCTGAAAGATTGTTTCCAGTTCATAAGGGACAGCTATGATTTTGTGTAATTTGCTTTAGCGCTGCAAAGATAAGCCACGATTGTTGAAAACCTATAACATTGCCACGCGTATCGCTCGTCTTTTACGCACAGTTTATTAACCGCCACGCTTTCAAGGAATACCTATATATAGTCAACTGGCATCCTTCAGCGGTCATTTTGCACAAAACAAAAATACCCGTATGCATGACATACGGGTAGATAATAATATTAAACAATGTCTGCCTTATTTAGCAGGCGTTACTGGTTCAGCCGGTTTTGGTGTCACCGTACCTGTTATATGTAGCCGCATTGGATTCTGCTGTGCGTCTGAGTTAATGATCACATCTTTGTTGATCATACCCTGGCGGCCATTGGTAGTGTATGCCACATGGATTTTGGATGACGTGCCCGGCAATACAGGGGTATGTGGCCAAGTAGGCACCGTGCAGCCGCATGAGCCATGCGCATCAGATATAGTGATCGGTTTATTGCCCACATTCTTAAATTCAAAATCATACTCTGCCAGCGGCCCTTCCGGCACCGTCCCGAAATCATGCGTTTCCTGTTCAAATTTGAATTTACCGGCGTTCTGGTCTACAGGTGGGGTAGTGGGTGCAGTCATTGGTTGCTGTGCGTTAGCGGCTGAGGCCATATACAGGCACAGTGCCATCATAATTATTTTTTTCATGCTCAGTTGTTTTTTTAATCGTTCACAATTTAAGTTAAATATCTATTGCATCATAATGTTGCCGTTATTATTATTGTCCAACCTCAGCGGATAGGTGGCACGCTCATTGTCGCAATCGGTATGGAAGTTGCCCGCCAGTATCTCTCCCTTCTTTTTCCCGCTCAGATAATTATACATGTCCTGCGCTGTAGATGGCGACGAGTTTGCGTCAAGCACTATCGTTTCCCCGGTCGACATCCTCGTTATCTTTATCTCCTGCACTGCCAGTGCGCAGTGCTTATCATTCTTGTCGTTTACGTTCAGCGTCAGTTGGCCTTTTTCATTAGGATCCAGTACGCTACAGGTAGAGTAGGAGGCAGCCTTGGTATTGCGGCACTTTACGGATTCTGTAATGCATATCTCCAACGGACACGGCGTACCATTACATATATATCCCTTCGTATTGTAGATTGTCTTCGTCCCTGGTCGCGATACCGCTATTTTCTTCCATACTGCTACTTTTTTATCCCTTCTTTCTATCACTATGTCCTTCTCGGTATTAGTTGCTATGTGTGTTTCGGTATGTTTCGGGGCGCTATCACCTGGGCTCACTGTTGGCGCCTTTACTATCTCCATTGGCTCGGGTGCTGGAAGAGCCGGTATATTCACAGCCAACGGTGGATGATTCTCTTTTCCCATATTCAGCCATACCACAGCCACGCCACCTGCCAGCAGCAGCAATGCCGCCGCTATCCGCACCCATTTATATGATGGCCTGAAAGCCACCGTTTTAGGTTTACGGCTCTGGTCAGCCAGGCGCGCCTGCATGCGCTGCCATGCTTCATCTTCATTCACAGTACTGGGCGTGCTTGTTAGCCGGCTCTGATCCCAGACTAATTTCAGCTCATAGTAGCGTTTCTTATTAGCCTCGCTCTCCTTCAGCCACTCCCGCACACGCTCGCGCTCGTCTTCCGAGGCTTCTCCCAGCAGGTGCCGCACCAGCAGCTCATCTGCCATACTTCCATGCTCCTTGCTCACGACATTAAGTTTTTCAGGTTAATAAATAGCAACACCAGCACAGGCATCAGGTCGGCCAGGTGGCTGCGTAGTAACTTCAGTGCTTTCGATATCTGCTTCTCCACGCCTCTTACCGACATCCCCACCTTATCACCTATCTCCCGGTAACTCAGTTCCTCATACCGGCTCAGGTAAAAGACAGTCCGGCAACGTTCAGGTAGTTCGTTAAGTGCTTTATCTATTCTTTGCCGCAGCTCTTTTATGGCTGCCGGGTCGGTCTCATCATGTTCGCTGCCCGTTTGCAGGGCATGGGCACGGTGAGTAGCAATTATTTTGTTATGCCGTAAATAGTTAAGACATTCATTATATACAGCGCGGTACAGATAGGCGCTATATGATTCCGCCACCTTCAGCTTTTCCTTCCGCTCCCACAGCCGGCAAAATACATTCTGCACCATCTCCTCAGCCACAAACTCGTCTTTGAGTATGCTGCACGCATATCCATGCAGATTTTTAAAATGCGCTCTGAATATAGTTTCGAACTGTACCGTATGGTCAGCATTTGTCTGGCTGCCTGCAAGGTCATTGTTCATAGGCAAGGTCGGGTATTGCAGGTCTATATGTAGCGTTTCCGGCAATGGGTCAGTTTATTATAAGACACCTCTGCAGGTTGCTTTCCACCTTTCGCGGAAAATATTTTATTTCGCTATGGATTCTTTTGCCACCACCGTACCATGTAATATCAGCGCAGTAGACCCCGGCTGATCAGTGGTAATGGTCACCGTATTCTTAAATGCACCCACGGCGCTTGCATTAAATGTTATTTTTACATATCCGTCCTTACCCGGCCCTATCGGCTCGCTGCTGTATTCCATTTTCACCGATCCGTTATCTGCCACTATGTCGCGCACCTGTGTCCAGTTTTTAGACCCATTCTTAAATTTATAGGTGGCTGCTGCGGGTACGCCCTGCGGTATTTTGTGCAGGTCCACATCTGTCGTCTTGAATTTTAGCGGCCCGGCCTGCTGTGCCATGGCGCTCATTACGCTCAACGAAACCGCCATTGACATTAAAACTATTTTTTTCATAAAATATTCATTTTCAATAAATAGTATTTGTTATCGAAACAATTAAAATAAACTAATTCATCACCGCAATACAGGCAATATGATCCGCGACGCATGGTCCTTGTCCGACCATATTTTTATATCGCAGGGTACAAACGCGCTGTTGTCTGATTTATATATGTCTACAAACTGCTGTGGGTTTCTGTCAGCCAGCGGGAACCACGTACTCTGTATTTGTACCATGATACGATGCCCTTTTTTAAATACATGAGCCACATCCGGTAGTTTGTATTCCACTTCCGTTACGTCTCCGGGTATGAACGCTTCCGGTTTTTCAAAGCTGTTCCTGTACCTGCCGCGCATTATTTCAGCCCGTACCAGCATCTGGTAGCCACCCATAGGGTAGGTTTTACCATTGCCCTTACCATCTGTAGTATCGTTATAAGTGAAGTTATCCGGGAACACATCTATCAGCTTAACCACAAAGTCGGCATCTGTCGTACTTATGGAGGTAAACAGATCGGCAACCAATGGCCCGGCTAGGGTCACATCATGCGCCAGGCTGTCCGTCTGGTACACCAGCACATCCGGCCTGCGTGCAGCAAACCGTTGATCATCAGTCATATATTCCGCTGTGCGGCCAAAATGCACATCCTGTGTATAGGGCACCGGCTTGGCTGGATCGCTGGTATACTTCCTGTAGCCCTCGCTGGCGCCCGGTTTGTCCCAGCTCAGCCCGCCATTCGCTTGCAGGTACATCGGTCTGGCGTGTTCATCCACCGGCGGCCATTGACTAAACGACCGCCATCTGTTCAGTCCACTGAAGAATATAGTGGCTTCGCTAATATTAAAAGCATCCCCGTTTTTAAGCAAATAGTGGTTAAAAAACGGTATTTCTACGTTATTTTGGTAAAATTCAGAGTTTTTTAGCCCAAAACGTACATTTCCCAGGTATTCACCTGCCCCACGCGCCCAGCCTCCATGACTCCATGGTCCCATTACCAGTTTGTTGTTGTTATCGGTTTTCCGCTCTATGGCTTTATACAGGTTCCAGGCGCCATAGCAGTCTTCGGCGTCAAACAGCCCACCTACTTCCAGGGTAGCTATGTGCGGCGGTATATATTGCACAAATTTCCTGGTATTCCGGTCTTGCCACCACTGGTCATAGTTGGGGTGGTTATACATATCATTCCAGAATTTCATGCTGTCACCCATCACGGCAGCTAGATTACTGAGTGCGCCCATGTCTAAATAAAACTTGTAGTTATCCTTCACAGTGAATTGATAACCAGATGCTCCTTTAGTTGTCGGATAGGGCCTTGGTTTCCCAAAACCACTGTAAAAATTAAAGGCATCCATTTCCATAAACACCCCATTGTGGTGAAAGTCATCACCAAGGAACCATTCCGTTACCGGGGCCTGCGGACTCACCGCCTTCAATGCCGGGTGGCCACTCAGCGCTGCCATCGTGGCATAATATCCGGGATACGAGATCCCAAACACGCCCACCCGCGCATTGTTATTCTTTACATGCGTCAGCAGCCAGTCTATAGCATCGTAGGTATCGCTGGCCTCATCGGTTTCCTTTCCTTTCTTATTTGGGTTGTAGGGGCGCACATCCATAAAGTCACCTTCGCTCATATACCTGCCCCGCACATCCTGGTACACCATTATATAGTTTTCCTTCAGGTACGCCATGTAGTGGCTGTTCCAAAATGCCTTGAATTTATCCTCACCATAGGGGGCTATGGAGTAGGGGGTACGGCACATCAGTATGGGGTGTTTGCCCTTTGCTATGGGTTCGTATATCGCCGTATACAGCCGTATCCCGTCCCGCATCGGTATGTATACTTCCTTCTTGGTGTAGTGGGTGGCCATCCATGCCGAATCTGCGGAATGGTCCTGTGCAAAAAGCCCCAGGGGAGTGGCTATCAGGCACAGAAGAGCTAAGAACTGCTTCATAAAATGCGGTTTGAGCCCTAAAAGTATGTAAAATTTGAAAGGGGAGTGCACCTCTAACTATTTCTGTCCCGGCACATACCAACTCGTTATCTGGGCGCCATCCGGGTTCAGGCCACCTTTTGCTATATACCGCTGCTTGATCACGGTTTCCGCTTCTTCCTTCGTTTTCTCCCCGGTTATCGCTTTATAGCTAAATCTGCCGTCTGGTCCTGTGCTGATTAAAAACGCATACCAGCAACCTTTGGCTTCTATGGTGTAAAACTCCTTGCAGTTTTTACCACCCTTGGCGGTGCATCTGCTTATGGCCAGTTGTTTCAGCTCATCAGTGCTTTTTGCGGGTGCCACGCCATCGTTGTAGGCATAATCCCAGGCACCCGTCTTATTACATACCGCTATGGAGCACTGGCCGTATGACCAGCAGGGTACTGCCATCAGCAATATTAAAAACGCTTGTTTTACCCACATTTGCCTGGTGTTGATCATATTGCTGTAATTACAAATTCCATACCACCTTTCTCTACTTGATAGCAGTCGCAGTAAAAGTACCGCTAACCACCGTTCCGTCTACACAGGTGAAATTAAACGAGCCCGTATAGTTGATACCCGGATTTATGTTAGTGATCACCATACTCCCGCTTCTCGATAGCACCGGCACGCCATTCGGACTATACTCCACATTGTTATCCGCGCCGGAGCTGTCCACATTATACGTGGTAGCTGTCAGGATACTGGTCTTCAGATTAAAAGTGATATTCGTGTTGTTGCCAAAAGATGCAGTGATGATCGATACTCCTGATCCCTGCGTCCCTAAGCAATTGGTAGAAGTTATTGCCTTGCCAGCAGCAATGGCATTCATTGATCCGCTGCTGGGATCCGTTATTACAATGTTGTGCCGGGTGCAAGCAGAAAATAGGGCTATGCCCGCAATGGCGACAAATACTGTACTCAGGAACTTCTTCATAAATATTTGTTTTATCGGTTACTTACAAAAAACGTAAACTCATTTATAATATTGTGGTATCTGATGGCGCCCATTCAAAATCGGCACCTGACACCCAGCGATACCGGCAGGCTCATACGCCTATAGCAAATATACAATAGCTACTTAATTACAAATTGTTAATTCAGACAGAATTCCATCCAGCGGCATAGTATTTTCTACCTTCACCAGTATGATAACGATCGAGATGTTGAATGAGGAAAAAGAGGTATTCGAATTGGCAAGGGAAGCGTATGATAGTGCCCAGAAATATGGCAATCAGGTCGATAGTGATGTTCGCATTGAATACCTCAAAGCTAAAAGTCGTTGGGACGCGATCTCTGAAGAGTACATGCGCAATTCATAAACGGCGGCAACTGACACTAAGAAAGTTTTTTTGCAAATGTTTGCCTCATCCATTCACTAACTTGTCGTGCTTCATCCCGAATGTAGTGAGGTGAATATACCTGTCCTCCATAGAATACTTGATCATGCCAATGTTCTGTAAGTGATTCAGATAGGAGGGAAGTTTACTCAACGGAACGCCCGTTTCTTTGGCAATTAGTTCAAAGCAATCTATTTCGGCAATAAGTTTCTGCTGGGTGCAATGCCTTTTTACAGCCATAAACACCTCATTATATGTGTTCATTTCAGCTTGGCTTAGTCCTAATAAAATGTTAAAAACTGTGCCAGAAGAGCTGCTAGACTGGGGGCGGGGTATAGCATAAGCGTGCCAAAAAAAATGATATGTCTATAGTTATTTATTCTCAGCCAGCAACAGATCTATTTCCTTCTTTATCTCTTCATAAAACACAGGATCATTTTTCATTCCGGGGCCACCTGCATGAATACGCTTCACAGATCAATGCCCCAATAACAACAATCCGGAAATAGATTTCATTAGGAGAATGTATTTAGATTTTCTCGTTAGTGTCGCCCTGTAGCATTTCTTTTCCCGGCAATATAAGTGAAATAGGTATCCATAGATTCAGGAAAATCGTTAGCGCTGGAGTAATACAAACTGTCTTTTATAAACTTAAAGCTATAGTTGCTGAATTTATAGGACCATGAATATGAGTTTGAATCACTAACAGCAATGTATTCATCGAAACCTAAAACGCAATATGGGTCGTTGACAGTTCCTTGTGCGTAGTTTTGTCCGCTGTAATTTTGTCCTGTTCCGCTGGAGGAAAAGACAAGTGTATCTACTGAAATATGGTGTACATATATATATACCGATGAGCCTGGCGTCACCGGTAGTTCGGCATCACCTTCATATATTGCTCCATAAAAGGTATCTGTATAGGGCTTAAAGGGAACCGTAATTTGTTTGGGCGTGTCAACAGTTGTCACATTGATATTAACAGGTTTTGTAGGTCCATTTTTCCGGCATGCTATAAAAAACAGTAAAGAAAGGGAAAATAAAATACCTCCGGTTTTCATAAATGGTTTTTTGAGGAAGATAACGTCGTTTTATAGATATTAGTATACAGCACTGAACTTATACCCCAATTACTTACCATTTTATCAAATAGGGTAATCCCTTCTCATCAGGAATAGGAACACCTAACCAATTCATATAATCCATTTCATTTTCGGTGTTTGTAGTTTGGATCATTGCCATGTCATAAATTGTCATGCACATTAACTCCTTCACCGTATAGGTGCTGTGTATAAACTCAACGATCACGTCTTTGCCTGCTGGCCAGTACTTACCATGCTTCCTGCGTCCGCTCTTAATATCGAGCATGAAAAAGTAGTATTCGTCTGGGTTGCCAGTCTGCCTGGTACTGAAGAAGACCTTATAACTATCATTGCACCATAGCCATGTCTGCATAAGCTTAATCAGTTCATTTGCAGTTAAGATTCTACCTGAGTGTTTCATACATTATGTGTTTAAGTGGTTATTAATCAATGTTTTGAGGTTCTACTTAACAATATACTCAATCTGCTTTATTGTTCTATAATTGCTCCTTATGTTAAGTAGGTTCGTAGGCTTTGTGCGATAGCCTTTAGGATGCGAAGGCAAGTTTGAGGCGTGGCTGTGCCTACTTAAAATAAGGTTAGATTATAGAACAAACGCTGCGGTGCCAGATGACCTTGACGGACGTCCTGTTTAGTGTTAAAGCAATTCAGGAGTTCGAAGAAAAGAGATGGGTTAAATGGCTAAACCGCTGCTAAGGCGTTTTTATAAATTGCAGGAGGCTGTCTTGAAATTGCCTTGGGGAGTTTTTATTATGTTCAGTAGGGTTTTTAGCGGTAGATTGATTCCAAACTGCTACTGAGCATAATAAAAATTTACCATGCGGTTTTAAACCACAGGCTCCGGAAATTTATTCTGCTGAGGGAGCGAACGGCGGTAGCTGCCGGGAGATGGCAGTGGTATAAAAAACGAAACCCCTATCCGTGGAAAGATAGAGGGGCGTAGTTTTTGAAATATTGACAGGGTAAATGTATGTAAATACTTCGAAATGTCAAAACTTAATATAGAATATATTAATATAGAAAGTACCGAATTGGCACCTAAATTAAAATCGGTGTCTTTTTTAGTTTATAGAATTACTAAAATACGCAGCTTTGATTTTAGGATAAAGGTCTTTAAATTCAATCGATCCATTAAAGTAAACTTGCTTCGGGATTCCGTTTTTCCACATTTCCATATTAAACTCCTTTATGGAGTCCAAAATAAATTGATAAAAATATTTGATAGCGGATTCTTCGTCCACCACCGATTTAAAATTGAATGAAATATGTGTCTGTAACTCTCCGACTACAATATCTTTTGGCTTCAATTTTATAACTACAAAAGGCTGCACACTTATCATGTATTGGTTGTTTATTATAGGCGGTGCAGGCGCCAAGCTTAATCCAAAATCAAAAGCGGTATCCATCCATAAAGTATTTGCTACTATTGAGTTTTTTACATTAGGATGATTTGTTTTGTGTACCTGTAATTTATCTTCCATATTCCTTTATATTTTGATTAGACACCATAAATGTAAGGAAAAACGCCACAACGAAAGTTGTGGCGTTTGAGTATTATAAATAGTCGGGGAGGGATTCTGCCGTTTTTACGTATTCGATATACTTGGTCAAGGCATTTTCTACTTCAATAAGTCCGGCAGCGTAGGTAGTCATTTCCGCTTCATCCGTTTCGAAGATGTCAAGAATTAAATACCGCGCGTTGATTAGCTGCTTCTTAAACGGTTCCCATTGATCCGGCGGTATGCTACGTTCAAATGCCCAGATGGTAAGGTTTATCATTTTTGCAAGGTGCAGGGTAGTGTCATGGTCTTTCCATTGGGTATAATTAGGCTGGTGCAGCCATCCAATGAGTTGACGCCCTCTTCTGATAAGGGCCTCACGTTTTCTTTCCTGGAATTCCCATGCGGTGTCCATGGAATAAAAGTAGGAATTACCTATGAATTTGCAAAGGGCGTATATTTGTATATATGACAAAAAAGAAAGCGAGGCAATTAATTAGTAAGCGAAAGCTATCTATGAATACTGGTACCGTATGCACTCAGCAATGGTTGGATTTAACCAATGAAGTGCTTAGACGAGTTTTCGGCACCCACATGGAATCTATTATATTGCCCAGCTATTTCACTTACTACGATGTAGATAAAAATAAGTTAGACCCGGCGCATGCGGTTACGGAGTTGAATATTTTCTTTGACAGTTGGATTGAACTTATAAACGACGGGCTGTATAAAGTCGATGAAAAAACGTTTGTGGATGGATTTATGAATGCCCAACTAAGGAAGTGGTTTATATCCGTTGCTGCATTTTTTTTATTAATTGGGTACATATGCGGGGCATACGTAAATCCTCAAAATGTATTTCACAAGATGGTCAAGGAAAAAATACAGAACACTACAGGTATGCCGACAAAATAACTCCGATAGCAAAGAAGCTGATTAGCGTCAATATCACTACCAGTTTACCTACGATGTATCCGAGTATGTATTTCATAGTCTGAATTTACACGCCAACCAAAAACCTGCTGAAACCATTGCTACTACTGGATTGTACTGCTGTTAAGAGCTAAATCCTTTTGAGAGCAAGTTGTTCTATAATTTACATTATGTTAAGTAGAATAAACGAAGAAATGTAGCCTACCTTTATTACCTGGCCTGCTCAACAGTAATGAGATTATGAAACAGTCCTACTTCCTGGTCACTGTCTTTTACAGAAACAGTTGGGCTACCCTTACTTCCTTACCTCCCATTTTATTTGGCAAGCACCATTAATCAACCCACCTCAGAAATATCTTTGTCAGTCTTAAA
>Ga0206949_1038_pt1 | contig 48918 bp, 39 predicted proteins | sample Alteio_BWOrgHeat_40_FD_153240 | JGI IMG/M metagenome (GOLD analysis project Ga0206949, IMG submission 153240) | Enriched cells from forest soil in Barre Woods Harvard Forest LTER site, Petersham, Massachusetts, United States -... | ecosystem: Environmental > Terrestrial > Soil > Temperate forest >...
ATCAAAATGATAATTTTCAATTTGAGCTTGAAGATTTTCGGACGGTGCATTTTTAGCTAAAACTCTTTTAAAAATTCCTGAAGGTTTAGGAAAACAATAACTATCCTATGCTTTCACCACTGCAGCCCCTAAAAAAATGTACTTACATTTATGTGTTATGAATAACTCCGGTAAACAGGTATGGCGCAGTTGGTACGTAGCAGTTTTGCTGGTACTATTGCTGCAGATAGCTTTGTATTACTGGTTCACCTGTCACTGGAGATGAGCACACCTGATTGGATCGTTTTATTGGTGACGCTTGCATCCATGATCGCCTACGGCATGTACAAAGGGCGGGGGCAGAGCGGTGCGCAGTCTTACCTGCTGGCCGACAGGCAGATGCCCTGGTATGTGGTATTACTGGGTATTATGGCTACACAGGCGAGCGCCATTACCTTTCTGTCGGCGCCGGGCCAGGCATATACAGATGGTATGCGCTTTGTGCAATACTACTTCGGGCTGCCTATAGCTATGGTGGTCATCTGCGTTACCTTTATTCCCATATTCCGCCGGCTCAATGTGTATACCGCCTACGAGTACCTCGAACAGCGCTTTGACCGGAAGACCAGGTTGCTCACATCATTGCTGTTCCTGTTGTCGCGCGGACTGTCCACGGGTATCAGCATTTATGCCCCGGCCATCATACTGTCGTCTATACTTGGGTGGAATATTTACCTTACCAATGTGCTGATGGGCGGCCTGCTCATCATCTACACCTATACAGGTGGCGCCAAAGCCGTAGCGCATACCCAGAAACTACAGTTCCTTATTATACTAGCATCTATGGGTATCGCCGGTTACCTGGTGGTGCATAGATTGCCCCAGGGTGTAGGCCTCAATGATGCCTTGTACATAGCAGGTAAGTCGGGTAAGCTGAATGTGATCACGACAAAGTTTGACTGGAAAGACAAATACAATATATGGAGCGGACTTATCGGCGGTTTCTTCCTGGCTCTTTCTTACTTTGGCACAGACCAGAGCCAGGTGGGGAGGTACATAAATGGCAAGGACGAAAATGAAAGCAGGAAGGGGTTGCTACTCAACGGCCTGGTGAAGATACCTATGCAGTTCATGATATTGCTGATAGGTGCGCTGGTGTTTGCCTTTTACAGTTTCCATCCGGCTCCTTTATATTTTAATAGCGCCGCATATAGTACTCTGAAAGAGCAGGAGCCGCAGGCAGTAGCACAGATGGAGGGCCGTTACAGCCAACTGCATCAGACATACGAAAAGCAGGTGCTCCAAGTCTCACAGTTACGGCAGGGTGGTGATGAACCCCGGCTTAATACTTCAGTTCAATCTTTCTTACAAACGCAGCACCAGATGCAGTTACTGAGGGATAGTGTTTCGCTCCATATTTCGGCACAGCATTACAGCCCTGATAAGAATGATACCAACTACGTTTTCCTGTATTTTGTAAAGAACGCCCTGCCCAAAGGCATAGTGGGACTATTGTTTGCGGTCATCATCCTGGCGTCCTGGGGATCTATTTCCGCCGCATTGAATTCCCTGGCTGCATCCTCGCTCATGGATGTACAGAGGATGGGGAAAACCATCATGACTGCAAAGCAGGAACTGGCTTATGGCAGGCTGCATACATTGGTCTGGGGCATATTCTGTATTGGTGTGGCCATGTTCGCTGCAAGATTGGGTTCACTCATAGAGGCAGTGAACATACTTGGGTCACTTTTTTATGGCACCATACTGGGTATTTTCCTGGTGGCGTTCTACGTAAAAAGGGCCAGCGCGAATACCGTATTTGCAGCAGCGGTGATCACAGAGTTAGGCGTTGTTGTCATTTATTGGTGCGACATTGTTTCGTTCCTATGGCTGAATGTGATCGGGGCATTGGCAGTAGTACTGATCTGCCTTCCTTTCTCTTTTAAAAAGCTGCCCCCAACGGTAGATATGCATTAAATACATAAAATATCGTGCTATTTTAGCATGATATTTTATGTAATCCACAGAGTTATTAACATGCCTTATTTATAGCTATGAAGAGTTGCTGTTTTGGCCCTAAATACCGCCCTAAAACGTTATATTTGCGCATCTTATTTTTAATACCGGATTATGGATCAAAATAACGAAGAACAATTGCCGCAGGAGCTTCCTGAGAATGATAAGATCATACAAATAAATATAGAAGAGCAAATGAAAACGGCCTACATAGATTATTCTATGTCGGTGATCGTTGGGCGTGCCCTTCCTGATGTTCGTGATGGCTTGAAACCTGTGCATCGCCGCGTGCTTTTTGCCATGCATGAGCTGGGTAATACCTTCAATAAACCTCACAAAAAATGTGCCCGTATCGTAGGTGAGGTACTGGGTAAATACCATCCGCACGGAGACGTATCGGTTTATGATGCTATGGTGCGTATGGCACAGCCATGGAGCATGCGCTACATGATGGTAGACGGCCAGGGTAACTTCGGCTCGCAGGATGGCGATAATCCGGCTGCCATGCGTTATACCGAGGCCCGTATGCTGCGCCTGGGCGAGGCCATGATGGAGGACATTGAAAAAGAAACAGTTGACTTTTCGCTCAACTTTGATGATACGCTGCAGGAACCTACGGTATTGCCTACACGGTTGCCCAACCTGCTGCTCAATGGCTCATCAGGTATAGCTGTGGGTATGGCTACCAACATGATGCCGCATAATCTGACGGAAGTAGTTGATGGTTGTCTTGCGTATATTGACAACAACGACATTACTATAGAGGAACTGATGAAGTTTGTGAAGGCGCCCGATTTTCCTACAGGGGGCATCATATTCGGCATAGAGGGTATCAAGGCGGGCTTTCATACCGGCAGGGGCAGGGTAGTGCTGCGGGGCAAGGTGACCGTGGAAACGCAGAAGAATGGCAAGGAAATGATCATCATTACCGAAGTGCCTTACCAGGTAAGCCGCGATGCGCTTGCTGAGAAGATAGGATCACTGGTAAATAATAAAATAATAGATGGCATTACCCATGTGGGCAATGAATCGAATAAGGAAGGTACGCGCGTTGTGGTAGAGCTGCGCAGGGATGCCGTGGCACAGGTAGTGATTAACCAGTTATATAAGTACAGCGAGTTGCAGACCTCTTATGGTATCAATAACGTGGCGCTGGTAAATGGCCGTCCGCGTACACTGAACCTGAAGGATCTGATCGTTGAATTCATCACTTTCCGCCATGAAGTGGTGGTGCGCCGCACTAACTACGAATTGCGCGAAGCAAAGAAAAGGGCACATATACTTGAAGGTTACCTCATCGCATTAGACCACCTCGACGAGGTGATCAGGCTCATACGCAATTCGGCTAACCCCGATATTGCAAAGGATGGATTGATCACAGAGTTCGGTATGAGTGATATTCAGGCCAAAGCAGTACTGGAACTCCGTTTACAGCGCCTTACAGGTATGGAGCGCGAGAAGATCAGGGAAGAACATGCCGAACTGATGAAATTGATTGCACACCTGGAAGAGATACTGGGCAACCAGAGCATCCGCTACCAGATCATAAAGGATGAACTCTTAGATGTGCAGAAGAAATTTGGAGACGAGCGTAAGAGTGAGATCCACTATATGGCAGATGAGATGCGCATAGAAGACCTTATAGAGAAGGAAGATGTGGTGATCACAGTTTCTCATCTTGGGTACATCAAGCGCACATCGCAGGATGAATACCGCTCACAACGCCGTGGTGGCCGTGGTGCCATGGGGGGCAAGACCCGCGATACGGACTATATCGAGCATCTGTTTGTGGCTTCCACCCACCATACGTTGATGTTCTTCACTGAAAAGGGAAGATGTTTCTGGCTGAAGGTGTACGAGATACCGGAGGCGGATAAGAACGGAAAGGGCAGGGCGATACAAAATATGATTCAAATACCTGCCGACGACAAGATACGTACCGTTATCGACGTGCCTAAGCTGGAGGATGAAGAGTTCATCAACTCACATTATGTGGTATTGTGTACCAAGAAGGGTATTATTAAAAAGACAAAACTGGCCGATTTCAGTCGCCCACGCGCAAATGGCATCATAGCCATCACTATCGAAGACGGTGATGAACTGCTGGATGTCTCACTCACCAGGGAGGGCTATTATATTATGATGGCTGTAAAGTCTGGCAGGGCTATATGCTTCCCGCAGGATAAGGTGCGGTCTACCGGCAGAGGCGCGATAGGTGTATTTGGTATTGAACTGGATGAAAATAACGATGAAGTTATAGGTATGCTTTGCCTGGACAAAGAAGATGTGACCAAGCAAATACTCGTCGTGTCTGAAAAAGGCCTCGGCAAACGAACGCCATTCCTGGAGCGTGTGGAAGACAAAGTTGAAAACGAAGAAAAATCAGAGGAAGCAGATCCATACAACCTGATAAAAATTGATGGGCAGGATTACCTGCTTTCCTATCGGGTAACTAACAGGGGAGGCAAGGGTGTAAAAACCATGAATATTACCGAGAAGACCGGTGCACTTGTCGGTTTGATGGGTGTTGAAGAGTCTGACGACCTCATGATCACCTGCGAGTCGGGAGTAACCATTCGTATGAAAGTGTCCGCTATCCGTGAGGCAGGCAGGGCTACCCAGGGTGTGAAACTGATAAATATAGACGAAGGCGATAAAATAGCGGCAATTGCCCGTATAGCAGAGCAGGAGGGCGATGACGAAGAAACCAGCCCGGAAAGTGGAGAAGAGACTAACGGACAACCTGTGGAGGAATAATGTGGATTTTAAAAAATGGAATAAAAAATGCAAATTGCAGCCATAACCGAAAAACAGATGAAAAAAACATTATTAGTTGTCGCTGCGTTGGCCGTTACAGTGCCGGGGATAGCGCAGGATAAATATGTGGTCTCGGCAAACGTAGCCTTAAATGCCAAGAACTATGATGAGGCTAAGGAAAATATAGATAAGGCTATGGCCAGCCCTGAAACAAAGGAAAAGCCAAAAGCGCTATTTACCAAGGCACAGGTTTATTTTATGCTGCAGAGCGTAGATAAGTATAAGTCAACCAGCCCTTACCGTGAGGCGGCCCAGGCGTCTATAAAGCTTGCCGAGGTAAAGCCGGACTATGAAAAAAGCTCTGTTGACCAATTACTGGTGGCAAGCGCTTATATGTATTACAACGATGGGGTGAAAGCCAATAACGAAAAGAAGTTTGCCGAAGCTGCGGAACTGATGCAGAATGTGGTGAAGATACATGACATGGGTGGTGGTAAAAGATTCGAAAAGTCTGACCGTGCAAAACAATTTGATACGGTAGCGGCTGATGCAGCGCTTACCATGGCAAATGGCGCTTATTATGCCCAGAAATATGACGAAGCGATCCCGCTATTGACCGCATCCAAAAATAATCCCATCACCAGGACGCCTACGGTTTATGAGTGCCTGATCGATGCCTACACCAGGCAAAAGAACACCAATGAAGCTTTTGCAACCATTACAGAAGCCCGCAAGGCCTTTCCGGACGATGTAACGATCAGGAATTATGAACTGAATTACTACATTACTGCCGGCAAGCAGGACGAACTGGTAAAGAAATTGGAAGAGGCTGCTGTGAAGGAGCCAAACAACGCTGATATTCAGTTCAATCTCGCTACTACGTACTTAGGAATGGCCAATCCGAAAGACGGCAAGAAGCCGGCGAATTCTGCCGAACTCAGCTCAAAATCGGAGACTGCTTTCCAGAACGCACTGAAGATAGCGCCTACAAATGCAGGGTATAATTATAACTTCGGAGCACTGTATTACAACCAGGCCACCGAAGTGAATGACCAGATGAACGCCATCACAGGTAATTCTGAAGCGGACACCAAAAAGTATAACGATCTGAAAGCGAAACGCGACGAATTGTTTGCGAAGTCAATGCCATATTTTGAGGCGGCTTATAACGCCTTGTCTGGTAAAGAAGCTGATCTGAAAGGTGAAGACATGAGGACCTACAAGTCTACTTTGCTCGCGCTAAAAGAGGTATATGCACGACAGAATAAAATGGATAAATCGGTAGAGATGAAAAAGAAATACGACGCTATGAAGTAGTAATTAATAATCTTTTAAGAGCCGTCCGTGTAAAGCGGGCGGCTTTTTGCTTTTTTCCCCATTGTCATTTTATTCTGTCATTGTATATAAGGCGGCTTTTTTTTCTTATATTTGCGAGCATCCTAAATTGGCATAAAGAGTGAGTAAATTGAATATAGTGCGTTTCGCTCCTAAAAACGGAGAAGGTTTCTACGATTCGCTCAAGAAAAACATCGACGATTTTTTTACAGAAAATAATATCGGGCCTCACGGTAATAGTGCGTTGCGTTGGAAAACAGTTGCTATGCTGTCTCTTTTCTTTGTTCCCAACATTCTTATTATTACGGGTGTCGGAGCGTTAAGCCCCTACTTGTTTTTCGGTCTTTGGTTCCTTATGGGATTAGGGATGATAGGCATAGGCTGTGCTGTGCATCACGACTCTAACCATGGTTCCTATTCCAGCAACAAGAAAGTAAATAAGATCATCGGCGATGTGGTCAATGTAGTTGGTGGTTACGATGTGACCTGGAGGATACAGCACAATGTGCTGCACCATACCTACACAAATATTGAAGGACTGGATGAAGATATAGATGCAGGTGGTCTTATGCGCTTTTCTCCACACAGCAAAAAGCACGCTATACACCGGTACCAGCACATTTACGGCTGGTTTCTCTATTGCCTGCTTACCTTGCAGTGGGTTACTTACAAAGATTACCGGCTGATCTTCCTTTATGAAAAGAAAGGTTTGCTGAAGAAGGAAAAAATATCAATGCGCAAAGCGATCCTGGAACTGAGCATCTACAAGGTGATCTATTTTGGGTATGTATTGGTGTTGCCTATCATTTTTTCTGGCATGCCATGGCAGTATGTAGTTGCCGGTTTCCTGGTGCTGCATTTTACCGCCGGCCTTGGGCTCTCCTGTATATTTCAGTTGGCGCATGTGCTGGAATCTTCTGAATTTCCTACACCTACAGAAGATATGAAGATGGAAAATAGTTGGGCAATACACCAGTTGTTGAATACTGCTAACTTTTCACCACGTAGTCATTGGGTGTTCTGGTTTGTAGGCGGCCTTAACTACCAGGTAGAGCACCACCTGTTTCCGCATATTTCACACGTACATTACCCGCAGATATCCAAGATCGTAAAGCGGACGGCGGAACAATACGGCGTTCCTTATAAGGTGATGCCAACTTTTGTTTTTGCACTCCGTGAGCATGGGCGTATGCTGAAGAAGATGGGCGCAGAATAGGGTTTAATGTTTTAATTCTTTGCAGCCTTCTTAGGAATAGTTCCTTTCAGGTCTTTAGCTTGTCCTCCTGATAATTTCGAATTCAAATCGCTGGCAAAAGCTACGTACTGAATATCGAAATGTTTTGAAACAAAGTAGTATTTACTCTTGTTTGCGTCATGTTTGTGATAAGAGACTGCATATGCCGGCGGCGATGTGTGTGCGATCTGCCGGTATTTATCATTGAGAACTACCATTCCTTTACCACCTCTTTGTGTAGTCTCACCGGAAGATACGTTGTCCTTTTTCTCCTGCACATCGGGATAGCCATAATAAACAATAAGGTATCCTGTACTATTACTGTTAAGCCCGGAGCCTGGCGCACTCGTACCATCCACATTTAGTAATACATTATCGAACTTCTTTTGCCTGATCATTTCGGCATTAGTATCCATGTAATAGTATACCGGGCAAAATTTGAAATGGTCGCGAAAATCATTTTTCATGGCTGCTGCTGCATTGTCTGCATCTTCCTTTACCTCTTGCAGCAGCTTATAGTCTTTTGCCTTTCTGAGCGCGGTTATCCTATTGGTTTCGGAGTTTAACTGCACCAATACAACCGATGGGTATTTGTGGCCCAGTGAATCTGTAGCAAGACATACATTACTGCAGGTGATTAAAATGATTGCGATGGTTGATTTCAAATAAAAAGAAATGTTCATGGTGTTGTAATTTTTAGTGGTAATAGCACGATCAACTGACAAAATACATGTCTATTTCACCTTTATTTTTTACTTCTATTTTGCCCCTGTGCGTGCATGCATATTTTTCTTTCACCAGTCGGTAAGTGCTGTCCGAGATATTTATCCGGCCCTCTTCGCTGGTTTGCTCCATCCGTGCTGCTGTATTCACCGTGTCGCCCCATATATCGTAGGCGAACTTCTTTACACCTACTATACCCGCTACCACGCTGCCGCTGTTTATGCCTATTCTTATACCAAAGGTAGTGTTCCCAATCTGTTCTTTTCTCAGGCGCATAAATTCTCTAATCTCAATGGCCGCTGCCACTACTTCGGTAGCATGCTTCGGGTTCTGTGCCGGCAGGCCGGAAACAGCAAGATATGCATCGCCTACCGTCTTTATTTTTTCAATGTCGTACTTACTGAGTATGTCGTCAAATGCCTTAAAACAAGTGTGCAGTTCACCTACTAGTTCCTGCGGCGACATGCGCTCTCCGGCTTCTGTGAAATTCACAAAGTCGGTAAACATCACCGTTACATCATCAAATTGTTTGGCATGGGCGGCGCCATTATTTTTTAGTTCTTCCGCCACTTCCGGCGGCAAGATGTTCAGCAACAGGTCTTCCGATTTTTTCTTTTCTTTTGAAAGGAGATTGTTCGTGTCTTTTTGTGTTTTGTAGCTCCTCAATATAAACCCGATAACAAACAGCATCACTACAATGCTGGTAATAAAGAATACCGTTTCATTCCTTTTCTTGGCAAGTGCCAGGTGGCTGATCTCCAGTTGTTCTTCTTCGATCTTGTGCTGATCAAATTCTGCTTTTTCCTGCGCCTTCGTTAGGCTGAGAGAATTGAACTGAGAAACAACGCTGTCTTTGGCTGTTAGCGCTGAGTCGGCGTATAAGTACGCGTTACGCATATCATTTTGGGCTGCGTAAATTTTATAGAGCAATGTATACAACTGCTCAGCCAGGGGGTATTTAGGCCAGAAAGGCTTGCTTTCACAGATACTCAAGGCATTGGTTATAATTTCCTTCGCCTTATCTATGTTGTTTTCATCATAGTAGATGGATGCAAGAATATACATTGATGCAGCTGCATTCTGGATAATCCTGTGAGCCAGGCCATACTCAATATCTTTTTCCAGCAGCGGCTTTGCTTCTTCATATCTTTTCTGGTAGAAATAGGTGATCCCTATATTCCCTCCGGCAATACCTATCCATACACTGTCATTGTTTCGTTTTGCCTCATCATAAACTTTCCGGAAATACCACTCTGAACTGTCATAATTTTTTATTTTCCGGTAGCAAAGCCCGATCGTATTCTCCGTAGTATAACGCAAGATGTTCGTGTCGGGTGCGGGAGTGGCCACCGCAGCCTTCAGGAATTTTATGGCGTTATCAATGTCATCGTACCGGTAGTAGGCACCTCCCAATGTGTATATGTAAGTCTTTTTTGAAGGAAACTCGTCGGGTGTATACCTGTTGTATATTTTATACGCAGCTATATAGCTTTCAATCGCTATCCCTTGTTTTTGGTTATTTGGCCAATAATAGTCGCCTATTGCCTGTAGCGCATCGGCTTCCAGGATGGGCATGTTATTTTCATGGGCAGTATATGCAAGGTCCTGTATCTTCTTTACATCGTTATCACTCGGTTTATTATCCTTTGCATTTCTGAATCCAAGTATCGCCAATTCACCAGACAGTTCAGGGTCATCATGTTCTGATGCCCATATTTCTAAATTATTTATGTTATTGTTGATCTCTTGAGATGAAAGGTGTTTAAAAGTTTTTGTTAAAGAGTCTATGTAGCGCCATTTCTCCGGGTAAGATCTATTCAGCAGATAGGTCGGTTGTCCCATTGCGTTTACACACAGCAGGCAAAATAGAATAGTAGCGAAACGGGGCATTTCTGGTGTATTCTGTGGCAATATAACAAATAGACAGGTAAGCAATGGTTAATTTAAAATAAATTTATTTGTTTGAAGGAATAATTTTTGTGCATGATTTTTTCACCTTTTCCCCCTTACTAATAATATTTATTATTTTAATAATTATTAAATATACGCTTAACACTTACCTTTACGCACTATAAGGAATAGCGGTAATAAAAACCGCGTACGTGAGCACTGATATTTTATAGATACCTGACTAAAGAAGTGAAATAAATATTACATTAGCAAACTATTCCGCGAAATATGCAATTTGAAAAAACGAAGAAATTTATTTTTGCCAAACTAAAAAAGGATTTGGCAAAACATCTTAGTTATCATAGCGTTAATCATATTAAAGATGTTTATTCAGCGGCTGAACGGTTAGCTAAACACGAAGGAGTAACAGGCGAAGACCTTACCTTGCTGCTTACTGCCGTTTTGTTTCATGATTCCGGATTTTTGATGCAGCAAAAAGGCCACGAGAAAATATCTTGTGATATAGCCAAAGAATACTTGCCGCAGTTCGAATATAATCATGATCAGATAGAACGTATATGCGGCATGATCATGGCCACAAGTATTCCTCAAACGCCCCATAACCTGATGGAAGAGATCATTTGCGATGCTGATCTCGATTACCTGGGCAGGGATGATTTTTTCACTATTGGCAATAATTTGTATGCAGAGTTGCAGGTGTACGGGATGATAAACAGTGAGGATGAATGGAATAATATGCAGGTAGGCTTTTTAAAGAAACATCATTATTTTACCAAGACAGCGATCAGGCTTAGAAAAGCAAAAAAAGATGAGCATCTGAAAGAGGTAAAAGCAATGCTCAAAAAACAATAGATTTCCATGAAGATTCTTAACCATTTACCAAGTGGTTTACAAGACGTAGTTTATATTGTAGCGGGGATATTTGTAGCTGGTTTCGGGTTGAAAAGTTTCCTGATCCCAAATACGTTTTTAGATGGTGGGGTAACAGGTGTTTGCCTGCTCATCAATGAATTGTGGCATATAAACCTTGCCGTCCTCATCGTATTGATAAATATCCCGTTCATCATAATGGGAGCATACCAGATCAATCGGAAATTTGCCTATAAAACACTCGCCTGCATTATAGGCCTTGCCATCTGTCTTCAGTTCGTTACCTATCCGGTTATTACGCAGGACAAATTGCTGGTATCACTTTTCGGCGGCTTCTTCCTGGGTATAGGTATAGGGCTGTGTATGCGTGGTGGTTGTGCCATAGACGGAATCGAAGTGCTGGTGCTCTACACCTGGAAGCGAAGCAGCTTTACTGTTAGCGAGATCATCCTGGGCATGAATACAGCTATATTTCTTATCGCTGCATTGAAATTCGGCCTGCCTATTGGTTTGTATGCGATGCTCACATACTATGCGGCTACACACACTATAGCTTATGTGGTGGAGGGGATAGAAGAATATACCGGTGTAACTATTATTTCAGGCAAAAGTGAAGATATAAAAGAGAAACTGGTGATGCACCTGGGCAGGGGTATAACAATATACAAGGGCGAGCGTGGCTTTATGAAGCACAGCTATGACGTAAGCCAGGATTGCGACATTGTATTTACTGTCATTACCCGCCTTGAAGTACGGAAACTGAAGAACGTGGTTTATCACATAGACCCCAAAGCGTTCGTATTTACCAATACCATTAAGGAAGCTGCCGGTGGGGTATTGAAACGTCATGCGGGTGGCCACCAGGGGTAAGATGTTATCGCATAGAGGTTTGGGGTTTTTATCATTACTTTTGACCTTGTCATGAAGCAGGATCTATTCCGGAAAAAAACACTGGATCATATTAATAAAGAGGTTGCTGCCGGGCTCACTGATGGCCATAGCAGCAGTATGAATAAGGTGCTTACCGTACGTGATCTTACATTCATGGGTATCGCAGCTATCGTAGGTGCAGGTATCTTCTCTACAATTGGTAAGGCAAGTTTTGATGGTGGACCCGGAATCATACTTCTGTTTTTGTTTATCTCGGTAGCCTGTGGTTTCTCAGCTATCTGCTATGCGGAGTTTGCCAGCATGGTGCCGGTATCGGGTAGCGCCTATACTTATTCTTATGTTGCGTTTGGCGAGATAATTGCCTGGATCATAGGGTGGGACCTGCTCATGGAGTACGCCATAGGTAATATTGCCGTTGCCATTTCCTGGAGCGACTATTTTACAGCGCTTGTGGACAGTATACGTATCGGCAGCTTTCATGCCCATATACCCGAATACCTGGCAACAGATTACTGGACGGCAAAAGATGGGGCAACCGAGGCGGCTAAGTTAGCATGGGCTGGTGCGCCTGTTTTGGGTAGTATCAGGTTTATCTGCAATCTTCCGGCTTTTCTTATCACGGCGCTGATAACCTGGGTTATATACATTGGTATAAAGGAATCAAGGCGCAGCACCAATATAATGGTGATACTGAAAATAGCCATTATACTCCTGGTGATGATAGCGGGCTGCTTTTATGTAAATACCGCTAACTGGACGCCCTTCCTGCCAAATGGTATCGGAGGCGTGCTTACCGGCACGTCGGCGGTATTCTTTTCCTACATAGGTTTCGACGCTATTTCCACAACGGCAGAAGAATGTAAAAACCCGCAGCGCGATCTGCCAAAGGCAATGTTTTATTCGTTGATCATCTGTACGGTAGTATATATACTGGTGGCATTGGTGCTCACAGGTATGACCAGCTATAAGAACCTGAATGTGGGTGATCCGCTGGCTTATGTCTTTAGCACTATGAACAGCAAGTGGGCAAACTGGATAGCTGGCGTCATTTCTATCAGTGCTGTCATTGCTACCGCCAGCGTGCTATTGGTTTTTCAACTGGGCCAGCCCCGTATATGGATGAGCATGAGCCGCGATGGCCTGTTGCCACCCATATTTGCAAGACTGCACCCAAAGTACAAGACACCATCGTTCTCCACTGTTCTTACTGGCATAATAGTAGGTATACCCGCCCTGTTCATGAATCTCACCGTAGTAGTAGATCTAACCAGCGTAGGCACCTTATTCGCTTTCGTGCTGGTATGCGGTGGCATTCTAAAGCTGCAAAATGACCCCGAACGCCTGCAAAGCAAGTTTAAGACACCTTACGTTAACGGCAAATGGATAGTACCACTCATGTTTATTGCATCAGTGGTACTATTTGAAAAATACTATCCGGGAGGTTTTCAGGGCTATTTGAATTTCAGCGATACCAAGGGAAGTGTGACCTGGGATACAATACATGGCAAGGTGCCTTTCCTGTTATTTGGCATCACATTTATTGTCACCACTATTCTATCCTTTATCAAAAATTACTCACTGATACCAGTACTCGGTTTTCTGTGCTGCACCTACCTGCTTTCAGAGTCCGGCACTACAAACTGGGAGCGTTTTCTTGTATGGTTGGTGGTTGGGCTTGTCCTCTACTTTATATACGGGTATAAGCACAGCAAGTTATCCATGGTCAAGTAATTAGCTATTCTCCCTTGTTCTCTTCCTGACCCTCGTGGAGGTCGCCACCCAGGCTGTAATAGTTATTTTCTTCATCTTCCTCACCAATAGCTTCATCTGCATCATCGGCTGCGCTGCCGGGCACATCCAGTCCCGCCCCGCTCAGGTCGTTGGCACTGTCTGATTCATTGAGCGGATCGCCATCTGTGTCATACTCATCAAGTTGTGCATGCAACAGGTTTATGTCGTCAGTGGTGTCCATGTTTTGTTCAGCTGCATTAAGTAGCTGCAAGTCTTCAGGGGTTACATCTGCATCAGTGCCGGGGACTATATCAGCTTCATTCTCCGCATCGTCAACAATCGCATCTTCTGTTGCAGGGCCTTGGTTCATGTCTGCCTTCAGCGCTCGGCCGGTATTGTTGTCCGGTTCGGTAATATCTTCACTTACAGGGTAGTGGGGGTAGCCGGGCAGATTCTTATCTTCTTTATTTTTCATTTTGCAGTGTTTACTACAAAGCTAAAAAACACATGCCATGGGCTTTATGACGATGGTCAGCATAGACAGTATAGATAACAAAATAGATATCCCCCTGCAACCCTTTTCAGGATCACGCAGGGGGAGTCTAAAAAAACCACATCATTGAACTACTATCTTTCCCTTCATTACCGGGTGTATCGTGCAGTAATAGTCTGAGCTTTGTGTTGCTACTAACTTCCACGAGGCATCTGCAGGTAGCGGCTTGGATGTCCATGCCTTGCTGTGTTCTTCGGTGATGTCGTGTGTTACCATGTCGTGATTGTAAAATACAACGGTATCACCTTTCTTTACCGTTATAGTGTCCGGGTCGAATTTCATCAGCGCTATGGTCACTGCATATACCTTGGGCATAGTGTCGCCTCCTGAAGCCTTGAGCTTAGTTGCATATTCGTCCTGCGCAAAATGAACCGTAGGTACCGATGGTGTATTCGATGAACAACCGGCCAACATAAACGCACAGCAACCCACGCACAATACGCTTTTAAGTATCGTTTTTATTGTAGCCATTTACTTTGTAAATTCTTTTTGTACCATTTCGGCATGCATCAGGTGCTCTTTGAGTGCGGGTACTACGCTCTGCAGCAGTTGTTTCAGCTCTGCGTTCTGCGCCTGGGGTACCAATACACCTTCGACCACTGAGATAACTGCTTTGTGATAAGCCACTTCGTTATCTATATAAGCCTTGTTGAACGCCTCACCTGATTTTGAATTCAGCATCTTCCTTGTTTTTGCTGCATCTGAATTCAGCTTTTTACTTACGCTGTTGTCTTTTGGGGTTACACCCAGTTTTTTGCACAATGCTGCGGCCTTTGCAATAATTGCTTTGTGGTCGTTTGACATGGTCTGCGCAAATTTAAGCACATCAGCGTTTTTAGATTTTTTCTGTGCTACTTCAGCATAGCTGATATCTACCTGGTTAGCAGTAACGGCTACCGATGCGATCTCCGGGTCTGTGAGTTTGGAAGTTCCCTGCGCCACGGCAGATGTTGAAAACATTACGGAGCAGAGCATAGCGGCTGATGCCCATGCGGTGATTGTTTTGGTCAAGTTCATGTTCATAATTTTTGATGGTTATGAACATTAGAGTACCAAAATGAAAAAAGGTTACAAAATACTTTCCGGGAACATAAAAAACTGGTTGTCAGTGGGTTCAGGTCACTTCTGGTATTGTTTCAAAATGCCCTTCATTTCATTCAGTTTCAGTAGGGCTTCCACAGGAGTAAGTGTGTTGATGTCGGTTGCTTCAAGTAACTGTTGTATACGTCGCATATCGTCTGTTACACCGTCAAATATATTGAGTTGGTATTGCGCTGCCGGTTTTATTTGCTTCACTTTTTGCAGCGTATCTCCGGTGCTTGTGTGTTTGTCTTCCAGTTGTTTTAATATTTCATTGGCACGGTCCAGTAGTTTTGGTGGCATGCCGGCCATTCGGGCCACCTGTATACCGAAGCTATGGCGGCTGCCACCAGGAGCAAGCTTGCGCAGGAAAATGACTTTATTGCCCGTCTCCTTATGAGTTATATGATAGTTGCGAACGCGTGGCAATTGATGCTCCAGTTCATTCAGTTCGTGATAGTGTGTGGCAAACAGGGTCTTAGGCTTGTTCGGGCTGTTATGCAGATGTTCCACTATGCTCCAGGCCAGCGATATACCATCGTATGTGCTGGTACCTCTGCCTATTTCGTCCAGTAATACCAGGCTACGCTCACTGATGTTGTTGATAATGCTGGCGGTCTCATTCATCTCTACCATAAAGGTGCTCTCGCCGCCACTCAGGTTGTCAGACGCGCCCACGCGGGTAAATATTTTATCTGTCAGCCCTATAGTAGCTGCAGTCGCGGGCACAAAACTGCCCATGTGTGCCATAAGGGTGATGATAGCAGTCTGCCGCAGCAGCGCCGATTTACCACTCATATTCGGCCCGGTGAGTATGATGATCTGCTGTTCTGTTTTGTCCAGTGTTATATCATTGGATATATAGCTTTCTCCCGGTGGCAGTTGTTGCTCTATTACCGGGTGGCGGCCCTCTTTTATGTCCAGCACAGGCTCGTTTACAAGGGTAGGGCGGTGATAGTTATACCTGTGGGCATTATTGGCAAAGCAAAGCAGGCAATCGAGTTGCGCGGTAATGCTTGCGTTGTTTTGTATGGCAGATATGAACGGCTCCGTACTTACAAGTAGCTGTTGGTACAGGTCCTGCTCTATCGTCATTATTTTATCTTCGGCACCCAGTATTTTTTCTTCGTATTCTTTTAGTTCCGGGGTTATATACCGTTCAGCATTTGCCAGCGTTTGTTTACGTATCCAGTCGGTTGGTACTTTGTCTTTGTGGGTGTGGGTCACTTCCAGGTAGTAACCGAAAACGTTGTTATAAGAAACCTTCAGAGACGATATGCCGGTACGTTGTGATTCCTGTTGCTGTATCTGCAGCAGGTAATCCTTGCCGCTGCGCGATATACGCCTCAGGTGATCCAGTTCTTCCGATACGCCTTCCCGTATCATGCCGCCCTTGCTGGCCAGGGCCGGTGCGTCTTCTGTTATATATTTCAGTATGCGCTCCCGTAACTCAGCAAGTGGCTGTATCGGTTCCGCAATATGTCGCACTGCTTCATCTTCACACTGCATACACAATGCTTTCATGTCTGTCATGTATTGCAGGCTTTTCGCAAGCTGCAATACCTCTCTCGGGTTTATCTTTTTCAGCGGTATTTTGCCCACTATGCGCTCTACATCGCCTATCTGTTTTACCAGGTGGGTCAGCGAATGATTGAGGTCTTGTTCCAGTATGAAATAGCTCACCAGGTCCAGGCGGCGCTCTATGCGTTGCATGTCAAACAGCGGGAAGATCATCCACCGCTTCATCAGCCGTGCGCCCATGGGCGTATGCGTGTGGTCTATGGCTTGCAGCAGGTTGGTGCCTTGTTCATAACTGCTGTGTATCAGTTCCAGGTTGCGGATAGTAAAGCGGTCCATCCACAAAAAGTCAGTGGCTATTATCCGTTGCAGTGTGTTCAGGTGCTGCAGATTGGCATGTTCTGTGTCTTTCAGGTAGTGCAGCGCCACGCCGCAGGCTATAATGGCCGATTTTAGTTCTTCTATACCAAACCCCTTCATCGATTGCGTCTGGAAATGTTGTAACAGCAGGTCGTAGCAATATTGTTCGCGAAATACCCATTCATCCAGTTGGAAGGTATAGACCTTGGTATCAAACTCCTCTTTGAATCGTTTCGATTGCGACTTGGATATGATCACTTCCGATGGCTGGAAACTCTGCATCAGCTTGTCCATGTATTCCATGTTACCTTCCGCTGTATAAAATTCTCCTGTGGTGATATCCAGGAAGGCTATACCACATTTTGCATCATCGAGGTATAGGGCGCAGAGAAAATTATTGGTTCTGTTCTCCAGCAGTTTATCGCTGGTGGCTACACCGGGAGTAACCAGTTCGGTTACTCCGCGTTTCACAATGCCCTTGGTCAGCTTAGGGTCTTCAAGTTGGTCACAGATGGCCACACGGTAGCCTGCTTTAACTAATTTATGCAGGTAGGTATCCAGCGCGTGGTGAGGAAAACCGGCAAGATCAACAGATGCGGCAGATCCGTTAGAACGCTTGGTAAGGGTGATACCCAGCACGCGTGATGCAATATGCGCATCTTCACCGAACGTTTCATAAAAATCCCCTACACGAAACAATAATACAGCATCGGGATATTTTGTTTTAATATCCTTATGCTGCTTCATCAGGGGTGTTTCCGCCAGTTTTTCCTTTGCCATCTGCTTTACGCAAACCTACTGAAAATTAATGGCTATATGGTTTCGCGGTGTTGGGGATATGTGGATAAAAATGTGCGCTCGTGCAACAACAGTGTGCTGGTATTATTTCACTTTTATCAGGTAGTCGGGCGATACCTTCAGGTTATAACCATGCTTCCATTCTATATGCTGCCAGTCTGCCGTAGGTGAGATAATCTCAGTCTTTTTCTTAACTGATACTGGTATTGGCAGTGTAAACCCCGGAACTATATTTTCAAAGCGGTAATTCAGTTCACCGTCCTTTATATAATAAGCCAGTTGGGGTATGTTAGTAGTGCGCAGGTATTGATTGAAGAAAGCCGTCAGGTCAAGCCCGGTGGCCTTGGCAATGTATGATTCTATCTGCTGGGTAGTCACAGTCTGGTGATAAAAAGTCTTGCTCACACCTCGAAGCATCTGCCTGAACTTCTCATCATCGTTCATGAGCATGCGTATCATATACATCATAGCTGCCCCCTTGTCATAGATGTCATTACTGCCCTCGTTATTCACGCCATAGTCGCCTGTTACCGGTTTGTCGTTTCGTATGTTACCCCATTCGCCCTTGCAGAATGTTTGTCCCTTTTCTTTACCCAGAAGGCATTCTGTAAACAGTGATTCTGAGAATGTGGTCATACCTTCATGTATCCAGTTGTCGGCTATGTCTTTGGCTGTGATGCTGTTGCCAAACCATTCATGCCCGCTTTCATGGACTATAATGTAGTCGAAGTGCATACCGACACTCGTATTGGAGCGATCACTTCCCAGGTAGCCCATTTGGTATTTGTTGCCATATGCTATGGCGCTCTGGTGCTCCATACCTAAGTAAGGGGCCTCTACAAGTTTATATCCATCTTCATAAAAAGGGTAGGGGCCCAGCCAGTATTCGTAGCAGTGCAGCATAGGTTTTACCACCGCAAATTGTTTCCTTGCCTTTTCTTCATTGTCACGCAACACCCAGTAGTCAAGATCCAGCTTCCCTTTTTCGCCCGTTAGTGTATCTTGCCAGTGTACATAGTCACCAATATAGAACGTAACATCATAGTTGTTGATCGGATTTTTCAACTGCCAGTAGAATACTTTTTTACTATTTACTTTCACGGTGTCTTTCAGTCTGCCATTGCTGATTGCAGAATAGTTTTCCGGAACGGTTAGGTATATATCCATTCCCTGTTCAGGTTCGTCCCATTGTGCGTCCTTGCAGGGCCACCATACGCTCGCCCCAAGTCCCTGGCACGAAACTGCCACCCACTGTTTTCCTTCATTGTCTGTCTTCCAGCTAAAACCGCCATCCCACGGCGGGTTTACTGCTTTCCGGGGTGTGCCATGGTAGTATATCTTTATCGAGCGCATTTCCGTAGGCAGCCAGTTGTGAAACGGAAATCTTTCAAAATAGACCCAGCAGACATTTCCATCTCTTCTGAAGTTGATGGGCTGTAGCGTTTTTACACCGCCATAACGTTGGAATACGCTGTCTATCTCCATATGTTCCTGCAGGTCTATCTGCATTGAATCCGCCGGCTTTTTAGTCACTCTGAAGTCAATAATGGTATACCCATTTATGCTTTGATTGTCAAGGTCGAAGTTCACACCCAGTTCGTAGCGCTGCACATCCCACCAGTCCCGGTATCTTCCATTGCTGCCGCGCAGTGTATCGGCATGGGTATAAGCAAGTGTGGTATTTGCTGAGAGCAAATACCACACCACAAAAAGAATATTTATCGATTTCTTCAACATTATTTATCTATTCCCAGCACTTCTACATCAAACATAAGTATCGCATTTGCCGGTATAGATCCACCTGCACCTCTTTCTCCGTAAGCCAGGCCAGACGGGATGTAAAAGGTAGCTCTGCTGCCTAACTGTAGCAATTGAACGCCCTCGTCCCATCCTTTTATCACTTGACCCTGGCCCAGTACAAAACTGAATGGTTGAACATGCTTGAACTGCGGATCTGTGTTAGAGTCAAACGCCTTTCCATCCAGGGTTTTTCCTGTATAGTTCATGCTCACATGTTTGCCGGGTGTTGCCATTGGACCTAATCCCTTTTGGGTCATCACATAATACAGGCCTGACGGTGTTTTTGTTGCCTTTATATTGTTCTTGGCAAAATAATCCTGCAGCAGTTTGTCATCGGCCATCGCTTGTTCAGCAGGTTTTTTCGGCGTCTGTACGTCCGTAACGGCTATATCAAATATCAGGATGGAATTGGCTGGTATAGGAGCCCTTTCCTGTGCACCATAAGCCAGGCCAGATGGGATATAGAAGGTAGCCTTCGCGCCTTTCTTCAGCAGCATCAGACCTTCATCCCATCCTTTTATTACCCTGCCTTTGCCTACTTCTACGTCAAATGGCTGCATGTGGTGGAAGTTTGAATCCGTGTTCGAGTCAAACGGCTTACCATCCATGAATTTTCCTGTATAGTTAACGCTTGCTTTATCTCCTGACTTCACAAGATCACCCGTTCCCGGATCAGACAGTGTATAATACAGGCCGGAAGCCGTTTTCAGTGGCTTGATGTTGTTTTTTGTAAAATACTCCTGGAGCAGCTTGTCATCAACAGCAGTTTGTTTTGCTTCACTCTCTTGTGCCTCTTTTTTGTCTTCTGCGTCAGTTTTTACAGATACCAGCAACACATCATATTCTATCTTCATTCCTGATTTCATCCACGGCAGCAACTGGTTGCCCGCAGCCGCCATTGTATCAACAGGTAGAGTGAATACTGCGCTGTCTCCTTCCACCATCTTCATGAAGCCTTCTATAGGATCGCCTTTGAATTTTGGAGCCGAGATAGGAAACGGCACAGGGCCGCTGCTATACATTTTGCGGGAATCAAACATCACGCTGTCGCCACCAGCCACAGGAACATGCACATGTATGTACATTTTGATGTGGTCGTTGATCGCAGGCTTGCGCGTACCCGTGCCATGCTTGATGATCTTATAACAAAGGCCACTGGGTAATTTTGTAAAACCAGCTTCAGTAGTTCCTTTAGTTGCAGACTTCGGGTTCTTAGGTGCAGGTTTTTTTGCCTGGGCGTTAGCAGCATTGCTATACAGTCCAAGCGCGAACATGCAGGACACAAGAGCTATTTTAGGTGTTGGTTTCATTTAATTCAGTTGTAAAATTGAATGTTATCAATGTATGGACTACTGCTGTGGCTGACCACCTTGTTGCTGGCCTTGCGCCTGCATCTGGCCTTGTGGCTGTGCGGGAGCTGCCTTTACATCAGTTACTTCCACTTCAAATATCAGTACAGCGTTCGGGCCTATAGCAGGGCTTGGGCTCTGTGCGCCGTATGCAAGTGGTGATGGCAGGTATAAAGTTGCTTTTGTACCTTTCTTCAGCAGCATAGCGCCTTCGTCCACACCTGGTATCATTTGTCCGCTGCCAACAGGCCATGTAAGTGGTTCTTTCTTGCCGCCTTTTTCTATCAGTTCACCTTTGTCGTCAACGTTCGAGTCAAACATTTTACCGTCAAGGGTAGTGCCTTTATACTTCATAGATACCAGTTGACCCTTGGCGATAGTCGCGCCGCTTCCCGGTTTCTGTATCGTATAGTAAAGGCCTGAAGCTGTTTTTTCAGCCTTGATATTATTTTTTGCGAAATAGTCCTGCAGTATCTTGTCGTCTATAGGCTTCTGCTGTTCTGCCTTAGCTTTCATTTCTGCCTGCATTTCTGCCTGTTTTGCAGTCATTTCTTTTTGGTACTCTTCCATCGACTTGATAGAAACAAGCACTACAGATATCTGGATCTTGTTACCCTTCTTTAGCCAGCTTGGCAATTGGCCCATCTGTGCAGGTGGTATAGTTTTCAATATTGTATCGCATGATACTTCTACGATAGCACTGTCACCTGCTGACAAGTAAGGGAATACAGCCTGGAAATCACCTACATTCCTGATGCTGTCCACTTTTGTTACAGAAGGTTTGCCTTGTTTTCTTGAATCGGCAAGTATGAGCGCTTTACCTGGCAATGTGTCTACTTTTACCAGGATATTGAACTCAACTATGTCTCCCATTTTAGCAGTCTTACCAGGTACATCCTTGATGATCTTGTAAGATATGCCATGTGTGTGCTTAAAATCACCATTGCTACTACATCCTGTGTTGCTGATGATTGCTGCGCTTAATAACGCGATCGGTAGAATCCTTTTTATCATATTTGTTGTTTATTGGGGGTGAATATCGGACAAAATTTTCTTAAAATATGCAATAGTATCAATAAAACTTGTTTTTGTGCGCCCTCCGGAGGCATTAAAGTGCCCTCCGCCATCAAAATATTCCCTGGCAAACGAGCTCACGTCAAAATTTCCCTTACTGCGGAACGACAGCTTTACCTCATCACTCCGTTCTGTGATCAGTGTGGCAAATTTAATGCCCGATATGCTCAGCGGGTAATTGACCAGCCCCTCAGTATCTCCGCTTTGTGCTTTGAACAGGTTCTGGTCTTTTCGCGACAATGTGATCAGCCCGGAATTATATTTATGGAAAATTTCCATTTTCTCTATCAGCACATATCCCAGGAAACGCATACGGCCTTCGCTCCATGAGTCATATACTTCTTCATGTATGCGGGTATGGTCCAGACCTAGTCTTTTCAGATCGGCAGCCATTGTATGCACGGATGCAGTAGTCGCCGGGAATTTGAACGATCCCGTATCAGTCATCACACCCGTATACAGGCAGGCAGCCATATCCAGGTCTATAAGGTGATTGTCGCCGTTGAGGTTGATAAAGTCATACACCATTTCACAGGTGCTGCTTTTTTCCGGAATGCTCATACCATAGTCCCATACCGGTTTTGGAAACAAATGGTGGTCTATCAGTATTTTAGGCTGGGTAGCGTCGGCCAGTTGTTGGGTCAGATGCTTTGTACGGCTGAAGTCGTTAAAATCAAGACAAAATATAAGGTCGGCGGCAGCCAGCGCAGCCAGCGACTCTTTGGGTTGAGCCTCGTAATTCAGCAGTTGAGCAACGCCCGGCATCCACATCAGGAAATCAGGCAATTCTCCCGGTGATACCGGTGTTACATGATGTCCCTTCAAAGTCAGGTAGTGATACAGGCCAAGCATACTCCCTATCGCATCCCCATCCGGTTTATGATGGGTAGTGATGAAGATCTTTTTAGGTGCTTGCAATAAAGGAAAAACGTCTTGTATGGGCCGCATTTTATTTGTTAGTGGTGATAGTATTTTCCGTTTTGGGCTGCAAAAGTACGTATTCCTGACTGATACTTATATCCTTTTATCCACAATGGAGTTAAATAAATCTGAAAAAATGTCTTTTTTAACATTTACGTTTTTATGTTTTGGCTTACCTTTGCGCCATCAATTTAAAAAACCAACTATATATGTCCAATCGTACATTCACAATGATCAAGCCTGATGCCGTAAAAGCTGGCAATATCGGTAACATCCTCCAGATGATAAATGCCGGCGGTTTCCGCATTGTAGCTATGAAGTATTTAAGCCTCAGCAGGCAGCAGGCCGAAAAGTTTTACGAAGTGCATGCCGCACGCCCTTTCTATGGTGAGCTCACCGAGTTTATGAGCAGCGGCCCTATCGTAGCCGCTATCCTGGAAAAAGATAATGCAGTAGCCGATTTCCGTAAACTGATAGGCGCTACCAACCCCGCACAGGCAGAAGAAGGTACCATCCGTAAAAAATATGCAGCATCCGTTGGCGAAAATGCTGTTCACGGTTCCGATAGCGATGACAATGCCGCTATAGAAGGAAACTTCTTTTTCAGCGGGCTGGAAAGATTCTAAATTACAGAAGTAATATCATAAACGATGAAGCCACCTTTTCGGGTGGCTTCATCGTTTATAGAGGTTATTCGTTCTTTACTTCGAATCATTGGCCATTTTTATATCACTTACTATACTCCTTTTCCCGGCCGGGGTAATTTCTATAGCCTGGAAGTCTATATGTTTCCCTGATGGTACTGTTATTTGTAACGGCGTAGTATATTCCAGGTCAGTTTCACGTGGTGTAAAACCATCAATGGTATAATGGATCTTAGCGCCCTCCACGGAAGGGGTTAGGTCTATATTGAATTTATTGCCGGTAAGCGTCGTGTCTTTAGCGCCTTCAGGTACCGGAACCCGGTAGTTATAACCCTCTTCTTCCAGCCTCGCCAGTTGATGGGGTAGCCGTTGCATGGAGAAATTCTTGTAGTCCTTGCCTGCTTGTTGTGTCCATCCCGTCTCCGCCATCGCCAGCATACGGGGCAGCAGCATATACTCTACTTTGTCAGGCGTGGCTATATACTCTGTCCATAAATTTGCCTGCACACCTATTATATGTTGTTGCTGGTCCTTTGAAAGTGATGAAGGCACCGGGTCATAAGCATAAGTCTTAGAGAGGGGAGCGTTACCGCCTATACTCAAAGGCTCCTGTGTCGACTTACTTTGTGCATGATCGAAGTACAGGCCGCCGCTGCCCGGCGTCATAATTACGTCATGCCCCATTTGCGCAGCAGCTATTCCGCCAGCTTCTCCACGCCAGCTCATTACTGTCGCATTAGGCGCCAGCCCTCCTTCCAGTATCTCATCCCAACCTATAATGCTGCGACCCTGTGAGTTCACAAATTTTTCTATGTTGCTGATGAAATAGCTTTGCAGGCCATTCTCGTCACGCAGACTCTGGTCCACAATAAGCTGCCGGCAAAAGTCCGACTTCTTCCAGGCGTCCTTGTTTACCTCGTCTCCGCCTATATGTATATACTTGCCGGGAAACAGTTCCATCACCTCATACAAAATTTCATGCAGCATTTTGAAAGTAACGTCATTGGGGCAGAACGCTTCTTTTGAATCTCCCCAGTTCTCAAATACCTTGTATTCCTTTGCCGGGTCACAGCTCATTTCCGGGTAGGCGGCAAGTGCAGCCATAGAGTGACCGGGCATCTCGATCTCCGGTACTATGTTAATGTAGCGGTCAGTTGCGTATGCCACTACCTCAGCTATCTGCTCCTGGGTGTAGAAGCCGCCATAAGGTGTATTGTCATACAGGTCTGAATCTACGCCATGTACCCTGCCTATCTTTGTCTGGGCCCTTTGGCTGCCTATCTCGGTGAGTTTAGGGTATTTTTTTATCTCTATTCTCCATCCCTGATCGTCGGTCAGGTGCCAGTGAAAATTATTGAGTTTGTACGCTGCCATCACGTCCAGGTATTTCTTGATAAAGTCCACATCAAAGAAGTGCCGCGACACATCAAGGTGCATGCCCCGGTATCCGAAACGCGGATAGTCTTTAATAGTGGCGCATGGAACTATGGCATAGCCCGGGCTTTTGCTCTTCTGTATCAGCTGTATCAGTGTCTGGATGCCATAAAACATCCCTGAATAACGCCCGTTGATGGTAATATTATTGGGTGTCACATGCAGTTCATAACCCTCTGCAGGCAGCTTGCCTTTGAAATTGAGGCTAAGCACTATTGAGTTTTTAAGGTTACGGTGGTTTTTGTCAATGGTATTGATATCCGTTACTGACGAAGCAAGCCCTGCTTTCTTCAAATAATTGGAAAAAAAGACCACAGCCTTGTTATCAGGCGAGTCCACAAATATGATGGTCTCAGGGGTGAGTTTAAATTCACCGCTCTCCCGTTTCGCAGACACCGGCGCGGGTACGATACCCATATTCGGGTCAGACTTCTGAGCAAAAGCACCGGTGGAAACTGTCAGTATAAATACCAGTAGTAAATTCTTCATTTCGTTTCTTGTTTTAGTTCTATCCTTTGTTTGTCCACATTCCATCCTTCAATGGTCACATCCGGGTTCACACCTGCTTGTGGCGTAAAGGCTATTTGTATAGTTTGTTGCCCACCGGGTAGCACCGAAAAGTAGTTATTATTATAGAAAGCAGGTAAAATCCTTTTTCCGGTCGCAGCATCTGTTAGCGAAATGCGGTTGAAAAATGCCACCGGGCTGGATAGCGGATTAGCTACGGTCACTTCTGCAAGTCCTTCCTTGACCAAGTGCGATGAAGCAGAAATCTTTGCTCTGCCTATGCCCTGTAATCCTGTATAGTTTCCGTTCCCGTCTGGCATCCAGTAGAGGTTTTCATCTATCCGCTCTCCCGTCTCCATGTCCGATAAACGCAGGCTCAGGAAAAAACCACTGTTCTTATATAGTCCGTCAAGAGTGTTGTGCAGATTGCCATATTCGTTACAGCTGCCTGCCGGCGCCTGCGCAAAATTATCAAACAGGTCATGGTCAAGTCCATCCATAGTGTAGATGGTAACCCACAAATGCAACTTATGCGTAGCCGTAAAACCATTGTTGGCAATGCGTATACCATTGCTTACCGGGTCATACATAATGTGTATTGGTTTGCTGCCTTCTGCCAGTCCGTACATACAGGCATTAGGGTCCAGTTCATGGTCATACATCTGGCCAACCATTGCCATCCACGGATTTTCTGTTTTCCATTCTATGATACCGGTATACCAGTTCCACATATGGGCTGTAGCGCCTTCCATAAGTGCGCGGTATTGGTTGTAATTAACAAGTTGGGCTTTGTTCGCAAAGTCCTTTACATCGGCTGGGTGACCATATTTTTCTATGGAAGAATCATAGCTAACGTATTTATGGTAAGTCCATACCGAATCTATATCCCATTTGCCGGTAGCTGCATTATAAGCAGGCACTTTCATATCTGCTTCCGGAATGAACCGCTGCAACGAAGTGTAGTCGTTTATGCCCGCAGAGCCTACCTCAGAATTGAACGCATAAGAACGGTGCGACCAGAAAAAAGTATCTGGCTGAACAGTATACGGGCCATCATAGCTGTGTAACGACATGCTGTCATCATTGGAGTAGTCGAACAGGAAGCGGGTGCCGTCCAAGTGTGGCAGCAGCGTATCCTTCAGCGCTTTAAGTATATCCGCAGGCGGCTTTATCTCGTTACCACCGCACCAGAATGCCAGAGATGGGTGGTTGCGCAGCATTTTTATCTGGTCTTCCAGCGAGGCTACATACAGCCGGTGATCATCAGGGTATTTTCTTCTTGCATTGGTATCCTCCAGTTTCTTTGGGTCGTCCCATCGGCCATTACAGTCCCCCGACGTCCAGAAGTCCTGCATCACCAGCAATCCATACTTGTCGCACGCTTCATAAAACTCAGGCCGCTCTGTAATGCCGCCGCCCCATACACGTATCAGGTTCAGGTTCATATCCCGGTGCATCCGTATCTCCGCATCATATCTTTCTTTCGATAGCCGCAGCATAGCGTCAGAGGTAATCCAGTTGCCACCTTTTATAAATATCTTTTGTCCGTTCACTCGTAGCTCCCGGCTTTTGGTATGGGTGTTCCATACAGCCTTTAGTTCCCTAATCCCGAACTGCACATGTTCTTCATCAGAAAGGTGTTTCCCTTTTATAAGGAACTGCACTTTCATGTCATACATATTTTGTGGGCCATAGCCATTGGGCCACCACAGCTTTGGTTCCTTAATAACTATACCGGGTAGTGAAACAAGCTGTTTGCCATGGGGGGCTATCGTTGCTACATTCACGCGCACTTTATTGCCATCAAATGCATACACCAATGTGCCGGATACCGGCTCGTCGCTGCTATTCTCTACTTCTGTTGTTATTTCCACAGTAGCCGCCGCCTGTGCGCTATCGGGCCATCGGGTACCCGGCACACGGGTAACCACATGTGTATTTCGAATAGCTATTTGTTTTGTCTTACTGATGAATACCTTATCCCAGATACCTGTGTTGCGGTCGTGTACAGGTTGTATCCAGTCCCACCCGGCCACAAATTGGTTCGTGATATTGTGAGCTATCATCCCGTCGCCACCTTGTCCGCCATTGGGATTCCCCACCGGATCTGGTGGGTACACGATCACCGCCAGCCTGTTCGCACCGTTTCGCGTGAGGTAAGGGGTAATGTCAAACTCCTGCCTGAGGAACATGCTTTTTTGCTGCTGCTTATTTACTTTATGTCCGTTCACATACACATCAAAGCTGTTGTTTACGCCCCTGAATTGTACCCACACTTTCTCCTCCTTTTCAGGATAGGCCTCACTAAAGTCCGTCACAAACCAATAAGCATAATACGCCCGGCCAGCATCATAAATGTCAGGTATCTGTTTGTTGTTCATTCCATAAAGCGGGTCGGGTATCAGCTTGTTTGATAGCAGAGTAGTGAGCACAGTTCCCGGTACCACAGCGGGTATCCAGTTGGCTGTCTGAAAATTAGTTTGCGATATTTCTTCGCCGCTTTTATTAATGTCTGATGCCCGCATGGCTCTCCATCCGGTATTCAATTCATATTGTTGCTGCGCGGAAACAGGTAGCCAATAGTATAGCAGTAAGGCCAGCAGCGCTGTTTTGATAGTCGATTTATTCACGGTCGTCATTGTCATTAGTTACTTGCAGATGATGGCCAGTCTTCAGGTTTTGTTCCCCATTCTTTGTTGGGTTTGTCGCTCATCACAAATTCCAGTACTCCGCCTTTCAGCAGCGTAGCGTGGTCTATATAGGTCTTTGTGTACGGCTTGCCATTGAGCGTCACACTTTGTATATACGGGTGGTCGCTGGCATTGTTCTTTGCTTTTATCACCATCTGTTTGTTAGAGGGTAACTTCATAGTTACTTCATCAAATACCGGGCTGCCAAATACATACTCACCACTGGCCGGATTGGCAGGGTAGAAGCCCATCATGCTCCATATGGCCCATGCGCTCATCTGTCCGCAGTCCTCATTGCCCGCATAGCCGTCTGGCTTGTCGTGGTACATGGAGTCAAGTATATAACGTACCCGTTCCTGCGTTTTCCAGGGCTGGCCCACAAAGCTGTACATATAGGCTATGTGATGGCTCGGCTCATTGCCATGGGCATATTGGCCTATCAGCCCGCTTACATCCGGCGGCCCGTCTTCAAACCGTGCAGACGAAGACGATGCAGTAAACAGCGAGTCCAGTTTTCTTACAAACTGTTCGTTGCCGCCCATCTCACTGGCCAGCCCTCTTACGTCGTGCGGCACAAAGAAGGTATACTGCCAGGCGTTACCTTCTTCATACATCGATGTCTCTGCCGTAGAAGTAAAGAAAGGATTGAACGGCTCTATCCACTTACCATGTGAGTTTTTACCCCTGATAAATCCTGTCCTCTGGTCATACAGTAGTTTATAGGCTTCACTCCGCTTCATAAACTCATGGTAGTCGTCCATCTTACCCAGCTTCTTTGCCACCTGCGCTATACACCAATCATCATAAGCATATTCCAGGGTTATGGTTACACTGTATCCTGCTTTGTCCTGCGGCAGGAACCCATATTTTATGTAGTCGGGAGTACCTCTTATCTCCTGGAAAGCACTCTTCCGCATAGCGGCATAGGCCCGCTCCGGGTCAAGTCCTGCCGTGTTTTTGAGTATCGCATCGGCAAGCACAGGTACGGCGTGATAGCCGCTCATGCATCCTGTCTCCCAGGTACTGAGGTCCCATACCGGCAGTAAGCCATTCTCATCATAAAACGCCAGCATACTGTTCAGTATATCCACATTGCGCTCCGGTTGTGTCAGCGTAAATAATGGGTTCAGTCCCCGGAACGTATCCCACAAAGAGAACACAGTATACCGTTGTCCCTTATCCATTTTCTTTAGTTCGCCCTTGGCATTCTTATACTTTCCGTCAGCGTCTGAGTAGATCACGGGGGCCATGCAGGTATGGTACAGCCCGCTATAGAAGATACGTTTCAGATGGTCGTCACTTGTCTTTACCTCTATCTTGTCCAGTTCGTTTTCCCACTTCTGTGCTGCCGCTCTCTTCACCTGGTCAAAATCCCATCCCTTTATTTCGCCCAGCGCCAGCAGTGCTTTATCCGTACTAACCGATGACAGCGCTACTTTCATCAATATCGGTTTCCCTTGCTGGTCTTTAAATTCCAGTTCACCATTATAAACCGTTCCGTTCTCGTCATCCTGGCTTACTTCTTTATGCCTGCTGTTGTGGTAAACGTGAAGTTTATAGATCGGTTTAGATACCCTTGCCGCGAAATAAAGCTGCTGCACATTGGCCCATCCCTTGGAATACCGGTAACCAACAATGGTAGTGTCGTTCAATTGTATGATGCGCGTCTTCACCGCCTGGTCATAGTTGATCGCAAAGCTGAGTTCGAAACGAAGTACCGGGTTACAGCCTGCCGGAAACTCATACTTATGCAGCCCGCACCGCTCAGTAGCCGTCAGCGATGCCTGTATGCCATTATCCAGTTTCACACTGTAAAATCCTGGCGTAGCTACCTCATTCTTATGACTGAAATGTATTTTGAAATAGTCGGTTTTGTCTGGTATCAGCGAGGTATTCGGCATTACTGAGATATCTACCCAGTCGCCGCAGCCGGTGCCGCTAAGATGGGTGTGGCTGAATCCCGCTATAGTGGAGTCTCCGTAATTATAACCGCTGCACCAGTCCCAGCCTTCTGTACCGTTGTCCGGGCTCAGTTGCACCATGCCAAACGGCACCGTGGCGCCCGGATAGGTATGCCCATGCCCACCGGTGCCCACAAACGGGTCGGCATATTTTACCAGGTTTTGAGCAAAAGACGTGGAGTATAACAAAACGAGAATGACGCACCCTGCCAACCTCATCGTGTTTTTTATTTTATAAAAAGAAATCATTTGAATTGTCGTTGAGTGTACAAAATACAACTACTTTTATTGAAGACCGTTAAAACGCTGTTTTTTCTTTGTTTGAACCTTGGTTACATTTATAATATGAATAGAAGACATTTCGTAAAGCAGGCATCGTTGGCTACAACAGCAGTTTTATTGTCTAAGTATACAACCGCCTGGGGTGCGGAAACTGGATTCCCTGTAGTGCGCGTAGCGCCGGACAAACGGAATTTTTCCAGCAAGGCTGTAGAGCGCGTCATAGCCGACGTCACAAAGAACATCGGCAACAAAGAGCTCGCATGGATGTTCGGTAATTGTTTTCCCAATACTTTAGATACTACGGTCGATTTTGATATTACAGATGGTAAGCCCGATACCTATGTCATTACCGGTGATATTGATGCAATGTGGCTCCGAGATTCATCTGCCCAGGTATGGCCATACCTGCCCTTGTGCAAGGAAGATGAAGAACTGAAGCAGATGATAAAAGGGGTCATAAACCGGCAGGCAAAATGTATACTCAAAGACCCGTATGCCAATGCCTTCTATAAAGATGAGCACAAGAAGAGTCCCTGGCATACCGATGTAACTGCTATGCAACGTGGCATCCACGAGCGTAAGTGGGAGATAGACAGCCTGTGCTATCCCATAAGATTGGCGCATGGCTATCTCAAAGAAACAGGTGATACCTCTCCGTTCAACGAACAATGGATAGCGGCCATGTCGCTGGTCATAAAGACGTTTAAAGAGCAGCAGCGTTTCGATGGTAAGGGTCCCTACAGCTTTATGCGCAAAACAGAATTTCCTACAGACAGTGTCCCGCTCAATGGTTATGGTTATCCTGTTCGCCCCAATGGGCTTATCTGCTCCATGTTCCGCCCCAGCGACGATGCCACTATCTATCCATACCTCATACCCAGCAACTACTTTGCCTTTGAAAGCCTGGCACAACTGACCACTATCATCAACAAGTCTAAGCAGAACTTCGATATGGATAAAGTCAGCGCCCTCATGGAGCAGATAGCTACCGGCCTTGCCAACGACTCTAAAGTAAAGCACCCTCAGTTCGGTGAGATATTTGCCTACGAGGTGAACGGCTTCGGCAGTTACAACCTTATGGACGATGCGAATGTACCGTCACTCTTATCAATGAGTTACCTGATCCCTTCTATGAAGTCTGATGCCGTCTATAAGAACACACGCAAATTTGTATTGTCAGGAGAGAACCCCTTCTTCTTCAAAGGCAAGGCAGGGGAGGGTATAGGCGGCCCGCATGTAGGTATGGACAGTATATGGCCTATCAGCATCACCATGCGCGGCCTCACCAGCGATGATGATGAGGAAATAAAAAAATGCCTGCAAATGTTGCAAAAAACTCACGCCGGTACCGGTTTCATCCACGAGTCATTCAATAAGGACGATGCGTCAAATTATACCCGTCCGTGGTTTGCATGGGCCAATACGCTTTTCGGCGAGTTCATCTGGAAAGTATACAGGGAAAGGCCACATTTGCTGAATTGAGATGCTATGTCTCTGTTTGCGTGTTGAGGTAGCATCGTAACCTATTTTACAACTACCATTTTTTGAGTGGAAGATATTGCGCCGCTTACCACAATATTGTAATAATATACTCCGGATGGCAATTCCGAATTATCTAGCAGAACATAACCAAAACGGTTATCTACTTGGTAAGTTCTTAGTTTCTGCCCGGTAGTGCTAAAAAGCTGTAATTCTCCTCTATTAATTCCATCCGGTAACGTAAAAGTAATTTTCACTTCATTTGATGATGGATTAGGAATGGGTTGCGTCGGAAAATCCTTTGGTTTTTCTAATTGAGACACCCCTAAGACCCCAGTTGTTCCACCTCCACAAGCATCACAAGGTATTGTTCCAGGCAGGTTGTATATCCTTGTCCCAGTGCCGGTATTTAAAGTAGCAACAAAGACCCCAGTATTTGTACTATGAACCTCAAAATTACTGCCCGCATTTAAGATTGAGTCAACGATAGTTCCATTTTCATTAATAATAAAGAGTTTATTAGCACCGCTTGTGGGGTAAGAGTTATACGTAACTGATACCTCCAAAAAAGTATCAGTATTAAACAGTGTTTCAGAGCAATAGGCTACATAAGCAGCTGATGAAGATATTGGGCCAAACCCAAATTCTCCAACGTACCCTGGAATTGCCGGACAGGGTACCATTTTCCAAAAACTGTAATCTAAGTTGTAAAAATAAATGGTATCGGCAGCGTTTGGTACGTTTTGGCTTCTCAGAATAGCTATTTTTTTTCCAGAACGGCTAAGATTGACTATCTGCGAGGTGTAACTTGAACTGCTTCCATAAGTGTAGGCTAATGTCATTTGCGCACTCGACTGGCTACTAAAAAAAAACATTATTGCAAGAGTAAGGTATAGATTTTTCATATCGTACATTTTTATAAAAATAAATAATGTTTTGCAATTAGACAAAAAATTAAAAAGAGAAGCTCTTACATATCAAGCCTCTACCGCTGCACCACTACCTTCTCTGTATAATGGTAAGCGGCAGAATGTATAGTCATTAGGTACACACCCTCTTGTAGGTTTGCCATATTCAGGGCCATAGTGCCTTTATTGCTGCCATTGTTGGTCAGTGTCTTGCTCATCACCGTCCGTCCGGCTATATAGGCGACAGTCACTGTGGCATCACCGGTCGGCAACCCGCTCCAGTCTATGTTCAGCACCGTCGATACAGGGTTGGGATAGGTGCTAATAATAGGTGTAGCTGCAACTTCGGGTACGCCAGTCTCCCAGCAATAATCTATAGTTACAAACGTTTGCGCATTCGATACACCACACCCATTTACCAGCATATATTCTACGTCTATCTCACCCAGCGATCCTGGTGTAAGTACACCGCTTGCCGATATATACCCGCTCATCGATTTCCAGGTGCCTCCCGGCAAGCTGTCTGTGTATGTTTCCGTATATTGCTCGCATACTGTATTAGGGCCTATTATTGTTTGGGACCCTGGTGTCAGTGGCTCGTCAACTGTTATCGTCTTTGTGCCGCTGATGGTACCGCACGCACCGGTAGCCGTATAGGTGATGATCGTTGTTCCGGGCTTTAGCCCACTCACCACACCTGTTGGAGATACTGTCGCTAATGAATTATCTGGCATGCTCCATGTACCGCCTGTTATGCCATTCACGAACGTAGCCGTTACGCCTACGCACACATCATTTGCTCCGTCTATTTGCCCTGTCTGTTGTAATACATATATAGTGGTCGTGTCCATCAGCGTTCCGTCTGATACCTGTACCTGGAAGGAGTCAATACCCGAGTACGAAGGATCCATTGTATACGACGCGCCCGACGTAGTTGTTATGCTGGCGCTGCCCATACATGATGCCGTTAGTTCCAGTCCGGCCACCGTACCATGCATCGGCGCGGTGATCACATTCCACGTTTCCGTCTGTGCGGAATCCACATCAGTTATGGCCATGAGCGTATCTATCGGCAGTGCAGTGCCGGGGCAGGTATACGCCGTCTGCCCCTTTCCGAAAGCAAACGTAGGCGTATGCGTCAGTTGTATGATCTTCCTGATGCGGTTGTTGAAACTGTCCGCCACGTATACATTGTTCCTATAGTCAACACAGATGCCAAATGGATTGTGCATATAAGCAACAGGCCCGCTTATATTATCGTTGAATGACTCTACATAGTAGTTGCCACCCACTTCGCTCACAGAGTCTGTAATGCTGTCTATCTTTCTGCAGGAGCAGCTTATTTCATTGAAGTAGATATCACCTGTATTATTGGTGCACATACCTGACACATTGCCCAGCATGGCACTCATTGCCGGCACATCAAAAAGGGCGACCGCACCTGCGCCTGCCACCGTAGAGATGTTACCCGTCACATGGTCTACTTTTCTGATGAACGAATAGAGCGAATAGTACATAATGTTGTCCTGGTCTGAGAAGAAAATATCGCCTGCATTATTTATGCAAATACTGAATGGGTTGTTGAGCGTGGCGTCAGTAGCGGGCCCGCCATCGCCTGTATAGCCCGAATACAAAGCTTTTCCGGCAACTGTTGTTACCATACCTGTTCCCGCGTCTACTTTGCGCACGCAGTTACTGACTTCATCCACTAAGTATATATTTCCCGTTTTATCGGCGCAGATCCCGGTTATGTTGTTAAATCGGGCTGCCGTAGCGGGCCCGCCATCCCCGCTACAACCGTTTGCCCACATCCCTGCTATTGTTGTTATTTTATTTGTCGCTGCATCTATTTTCCTCACCTGGTCGCTGTACGATACTACATAAATGTTTCCTGCATCGTCAATACACATGCTCCGTGGGAACAGCGATGCACTGGTTGCAGGTATGCCCTCAGAAAAGGATGTGCCTCCTCCGGCAATGGTTGTAACCGTGCCGTTTTGCGCAGATATCTTCCGCACCCGTCCGTTTAACATATCGGTATAGTAGATGTTCTGCGCCTTGTCCATACACACGTCATGAACCCCGCCTATCATGGTTTGTTTTCCAGGTACACCATCGCCCGTATATCCTGATATACCCGTCCCTGCAACAGTCACAGTTATTCTTTGAGCGTTCAGATGGGTGCTCATGAGCAGCGTCAGCAAGGCAATAAGAAGGGAACTGTTGAGGTGCTTCATACGGATGTTTTTAAAGATCAGCTACCACTCCCACACGCCAACACTTCCATAACTGATTGTGTAAGTTAAAGTTAAAATAGCAAATAACGTGCCACATTTCCGGATTGCAACTAAAGGCGCCCGCACTCCTTTACCATACCAATGCGCTTGCCCCCAATATGGCTGCGTCAGCATCGGGCAGGGCAGACTGCAAAAACGCAACCTTATTCCGGTACACATGCAGCAGGTTCTTTTCCATGTGGGTATGTACATGGCTGAACAATAGGTCGCCCGATTTAGCCAGTCCGCCAAAGAAGATAATGGCCTGTGGCGATGTAATAGCCACCGCATCTGCCAGGGTTTGGCCCAGTATTTTTCCTGTATAGGCAAATATTTCCAGCGCTATAGCATCACCTTGCGTTGCGGCATCGTGTATCAGTTTGGCGGTTATACTGCCCGCATGGGTGCGCAGCGTTGTTTCTTTGTTATTTTCCTTCAGCCATTCTTCGGCAGTATGTACTATTCCGGTGGCAGAGGCATACGTTTCCAGGCAGCCGTGCCGCCCGCAGCCGCATTTCCGGCCATCTCTCACGGCTATCACATGCCCCAGTTCTCCTGCAAATCCATCATGTCCGTATATCAGTTGCCCGTTGGCTACAAACCCGCTGCCCACACCGGTGCCTAAGGTCACCAATATAAAATCTTTCATGCCCTTCGCAGCCCCATACATCAGTTCTCCTAACGCAGCAGCATTGGCATCGTTGGTCAGTATGGTTTTTAAGTCCAGCGCCTCGCTCACCAACTTTGCCATAGGTATTACGCCCGGCCAGGGCATATTGGGTGCATCTACAATTTCCCCGGTGAACACATTCCCGCTCGGTGCGCCTATGCCTATCCCCGCCATACTTTCCTTTCCTGCTTTATCCAGCACAGGCCCCAACTCGTTTTTAAAAGCCACTATGTAATCCGCCACCGTGCCATGCCCCGTGGTCGGAAAACTTCCCTTGCTCACTATCTCACCACGCCTGTTTACAAGTCCGTATGCAGTATTAGTACCACCTATATCTATCCCTAATGCTAATGGCTCATTCATCTTTGTCTTTCTTTTTGTTTCCAGAATCCACTACTATCTACTAAGTACCTGCCTGCTGATAGGTAGGCTATCGACTAAATACTTAGCACTAAGTACTATCTACTAAGGACTATCTACTAAGTACTAACGACTTTCTACTTTCTACTTTAGACTTTAGACTCTCTACTGCAAAAGCAAATTATCTATCAACCTTATTTCCCCCACCTTCGCTGCGATAAGCGTCACCATCGGTATGTCTTTGTTATAATCCTCAAGTGGTGTCAGGTCTCGTGCATCGGCAAGGGCTATGTATTCTGGTTTCAGCCCCTTGGCTGCCAGCAGATCCTCGCACTCCTTTCTTACGATCGCAAAACTGGCCGTTTGCTGTTTCGATTCTATCGATACTAAGCACTGGTATATAACGCCCGCTATCGCACGCTGGGTTTCTGTCAGTCTCCTGTTACGTGAGCTCATCGCCAGTCCATCGCTCTCGCGCAGTGTAGGACAGATGACTATTTTCATCTCCTCCATCCCTATCATTTTCGCCAGCTTCGTGATCACCATACACTGCTGGTAGTCTTTCTGGCCTATATATAGATTGTCTGGCTTTACTATCTCCAGCAATCTTGATACCACCTGCCCCACACCCTTGAAATGGCCCGGCCGGTTAGCACCTTCCAGTATAGTGTCTAAGTACCCGAAATCATAGGTCGCTTCACCGTCTGTTCCGTTCGGGTATATCTCGCTTACATCAGGCAGGAAAAGCACATCACAACCGGCTTTTACCAATAACTCAATATCATCATCTGTCGACACCGGGTACTTTTCAAGGTCTTTTTTATCGTTAAATTGGGTGGGATTTAAAAAAATACTGCACACTGTAAGCATGCCTTCTGCGCCTGCTTTCTCCACCAGCGACAGATGCCCGGCATGCAGTGCGCCCAGGGTGGGAATAAAGCCTACAGCGGATTTCGCTGTATTTTGTAAAGATATATATACTTGTAAATCCTTTATTTTTTTAAAGATGACCATATAACTATTTTTGGTTTCCGCAAACGCAAAGTACGGTTGGAATTCAATATTTTCGTAATTTTGCAGACCAATTGCATAATTTGTTTTTAAATTAATTGATAACCGCATGTCTGCAGACACAAAGAAACGTGTTTTAATTATTGCTAACGAACTTTCCCCCTATACAGAGTTTACTGATTTTGCCCAGATACTTAACAAGCTGGCAATCAAGACCTTCGACGCCGGTCTCGAAATACGTGTGATCATGCCTCGGTTCGGCGTCATCAATGAGCGTCGCCACCGTCTGCACGAGGTAGTAAGGCTTTCCGGTATCAACATCATCGTCGATAAGGATGATTACCCTTTGATCATTAAAGTAGCTTCTTTACCCAATGCCCGCCTGCAGGTCTACTTCATGGACAACGAAGATTATTTCAAACGTAAGTCGGTCTTCCGCGACGATCAGGATAACTTCCATGACGACAATGCAGAACGCATGATATTCTTTTGCAAAAGTGCTCTCGAAACCGTTAAGAAATTCGGATGGCCGCCACATGTTATACATTGCCACGGCTGGATGACCTCCCTCATACCGCTCTATCTCAAAACAACTTACAAAAAAGAACCCGTCTTTGGCTACTCAAAGATCATCTATACCGCTCAGGCCAACCAGTTTAAGGAAAAGCTGAATGCTAATTTCGCTAAAAAAGCGCTCATCAGCAACGAAATAAAAGATAAGGATCTCGATCCTTACCGCGAGGGCACTAATATGGCGCTTACCATAGGCGCCGGTAAAAATGCCGATGTCGTTATCTTCGGTTCTGAAAAGATGGATAAGAAAGTGGTCGACGAATTAAAGCCGGGCCGCTATAAGAAAGTGCTTAAATATGAGCCGGAATGGAAAGAGGATGTTACGCCCTTATTAGAGCTGTATAAAAGCTTAACAGAGTCTTAGTATTTCTTTTGCCATCTTAGCCCACAAATTGTACGTCTTGAACTATCGTTTTATAAGCATTAGGTTGTTGATTGTTTGCCTTCTTATCGCTGCTGTTGCGCAGAACGGTTGTAGGGAGAATACCCTCATTAATTCCAAGGTGGCCCCTTCCAATAATGCGGTGAATGTGTACAGCACTTCATTGAACTGTATCACCCACACATATAACGACGATACCACGCTCACAAGCGTCAACATCGGTGGGCTGCCTATGTACCAGGCGCTCGGGGCCATCAGCGATCCGTTTTTTGGTACCATCAATGCTTCTACCTATTTCCAGATCATACCTACTACTTACAGTTCTACATTATATGCAGGTATGACCATAGATTCTGCTGTGCTTATTCTGCCATACAGTGGGTTTACTTACGGCGATTCTGCCAATACCACCCTCACGCAGACTTACCAGGTATTCTATGTCACCGCGCCCAACAGTGTATTTAACTTCGATTCTAACTTTTATTCTTACAATACCCTAACGGTCGATGCCGGTACGCCCCTTAGTCCACCTACCATTGCAAATCTGTATAGCACTAACGATACATTCTCTGTCCTTGGCGTATACTATACACAAGGCGTTCATATCAAGCTTAACCTTTCAGCCTTCCTGAACCGCCTCAACCCGGCCCAGAACATCTTAACTGCCAGTTCAGCGCCGGCCACAGACTTTGTCGCTCAGTTCAATGGCCTTTGCGTCAGCGTAGCTAATCCCGTTCAGTACGTCAACGCCTTGCCCTACATCAGATTAGATGGGGTTGACCAATACAGTGAGGCCAATGTTACCGTTTATTATCACGATGTAAATAATGTCGCGTATACGGAACCCTACTTTTTCAGCAATGCGGTCTGTGCCCACTTCAATAGCATCACCCGCAACTATGCCAGTTCTCCGGTCAATGCCCTGTTCAACTCCACTGCGGCCAATGATAGTATCATAGCCCTGCAGAACGAGCCGGGTGCCAGCATCGATGTAGTAATTCCTGGTATAAGCAAACTTCCGCAGGGTGTAATTAATAAAGCAGAGTTGCAGCTCTACCTCCTGCCAAACTATGCCTACAATAGTTTCCTTTTCCCTCCGGAAAAAGTCTATCCGCTGGGCATTGCCAATGCCAATTACCCTGCCGGTATAGGCGCAGGTGTTGCATATAACATTGCCGACCGTTACCCCCTCACCAGTTTAACGCCCCTTACCGTGCTCGACGGCTATGAGCATACGCTCAATGGCAGGTCGGTCTACACCATCGATATTCCTCGTGAGGTCATGGCGTCTATTGCCGCAAAAAACGATACGCTGCATCTGCATATAAGTGGTACCCAGGACTTTTACGGGACATTCCACATGGTCGCCGCTGGTGGCAGCTATTCCGATACAACCTATCGTCCTAAATTATTTGTCGTATATTCAAAGCTCACTAAGTAACATCGATCTATGTGCGGGATAGTAGGTTATATAGGTAAAAAAGAAGCTTTTCCAATACTTATCAAAGGGCTTAAACGCCTTGAATACCGTGGCTACGATAGCGCGGGTATAGCTTTATTAAACGGCGATATGACCGTTTTTAAGAAAGCCGGTAAAGTCAGTGAGCTCGAAAAAATAGTCGATCACGATCATATTGCTGCCAATATCGGCATTGGTCACACACGCTGGGCCACGCACGGTGAGCCTAACGATTGTAACGCGCATCCCCATTTATCCCAGTCCGGAAACCTAGCCATTATCCATAATGGCATCATTGAGAACTACTCCTCCATAAAAGAAGAGCTCACGAAAAGAGGCTATAAGTTCCATTCAGATACCGATACTGAAGTCTTGGTAAATCTGATAGAGGAAGTGCAACTGAAAGAAAAAACTACATTAGACCACGCAGTACGTATAGCCCTTAACCAGGTGGTAGGTGCTTACGCCATTGTTGTGCTCAATAAAAATAATCCCGACCAGCTCATTGCCGCCCGCAAAGGCAGCCCGCTGGTTATCGGCATTGGCGATGATGAGTTTTATATCGCGTCAGATGCGTCCCCCATTATTGAATATACCCAGAATGTAGTGTACCTCGACGAGCAGGAATACGCCATCATTAACCGCGATGGCAGCTATTCCATTCGCACACTCGGCAATATCGAAAAATCCCATGAGATCCAGAAACTCGAGTTTTCTCTCGAAATGATCGAAAAGGGCGGCTTCGAACACTTCATGCTCAAAGAAATTTACGAGCAGCCCAAGGCCATCGAAGATTCACTCCGCGGGCGCATGAGCGCTTCCGGTGGATGGATAAAACTGGGTGGCCTCAACGAATACATCAATCGTATCGACAACGCCAAGCGTTTTATCATCACAGCTTGCGGCACTTCCTGGCATTCCGGCCTCATAGGCGAATACCTCATCGAAGACCTTGCCCGTGTTCCGGTCGAGGTAGAATACGCTTCCGAGTTCCGTTATCGCAATCCCATCATCAGTGAGCACGACGTAGTGATCGCCATATCACAGTCCGGTGAGACCGCCGATACACTGGCAGCTATTTCGCTCGCCAAAGAGCGCCAGGCGCTTATATACGGCCTGTGCAATGTCATCGGCTCTTCCATTGCGCGTACTGCTCATGCTGGTTCTTATACACATGCCGGCCCCGAGATAGGTGTCGCCTCTACCAAAGCTTTCTCCACGCAGGTATCTCTCATTACACTCATAGCCCTCCAGTTGGCTATGGTCAAGGGTACTATGCCTACTTCCAAGATCAGGGAGATACTCTACGAACTCGAGAACATACCTAAAAAGATAGAAGAAACATTGTTGCTCGATGCGCAGATAAAAGAGATAGCGGCTATTTACAAAGACGCTACCAATTTCCTTTATCTCGGTCGCGGCTATAATTTCCCGGTTGCCCTCGAAGGCGCCCTCAAGCTCAAAGAAATATCCTACATACACGCAGAGGGTTATCCCGCTGCCGAAATGAAACACGGCCCTATCGCGCTTATTGATGAGAACATGCCTGTCGTGTTCCTCGCCACCAATAAGAGCGCTTACGAAAAGATAGTGTCCAATGTACAGGAAGTAAAAGCGCGTAAGGGTAAGATAATAGCAGTGGTGCACAAGGGCGATACGCAAATACGTGCCCTTGCAGATCATATCATCGAGGTGCCGGAGACCGAAGAAATTCTTTCTCCGCTCATTTCTATCGTGCCGCTACAACTGCTGGCATACCACATAGCCATAATGCGCGGCTGCAATGTCGACCAGCCCCGTAACCTGGCCAAGTCGGTAACAGTCGAGTAGTCCACTGCTTTTTCGTCAATTGCATACTCCAAACGTTAAAAAAGCGTTTGTTTCGTACAGCTTGCGATATTTGCATTAATTTCACATTTCACAATTACGATTGGCATGAAGCGGTATTTCTTTGCGCTGTTCTTTTTATTGTCTGCTGCCTCCTCCTATGCCCAGGACGAGGGTTTGTTTGGCAAGGAAGTAACGCCGGGTACAAAACAGGGATTCATACTCAATGGCAACGCAGCCTTCGATATTCCGGGTGCTGATATGGCTAAGCGTTTTGGCCTCGACTACCGTTTAGGGCCTGCGGTATTATATAAGACCAAGTCAAACTGGCTCTTTGGCGCCAAGTTCGATTTTATACTCGGCAACACCATCAAGGGCGATTCCCTAATGTCCAATATCAGGGATAAATATTCAGCCACATCCGGGCAGTTGTATGAGTTTATCAACAACGCTGGTGAGCGTATAGGCGTGCCGGTTTATGAGCGTGGCTACGCTGTCGGCGTTAACGCTGGCTATATCTTCCGGCTCAATCACAAACATCCGGATAACGGCCTTATGGTGCTCACTACCGCCGGCTTCATCCAGCACAAGATCGATATTTATGATAAGGATAAAAGTGTGAACCAGTTGGTTGGGCCTTACTTAAAAGGGTACGACCGCCTCACCAATGGTTCATTTGTGGAGCAATACGTTGGCTACGTCTATTTCAGTCGTAGCAGGCTCATCAATTTTACCCTCGGTTTCGATGCCCTGTTCGGGTTCACGCAGGGCCGTCGCGATTATCAGTACGACCTCATGCGGGCCGATAATGAAAAACGCCTCGATATTCTATTCGGTTTGCGCGGCGGTTGGTTCATTCCAGTCTTTAAACGCAAATCTGAAGAGATCTCATTTGAATGATGATACATACGGCCATCTACCGGTTGGGCATTGCTGCATACACCACTGCTATACGCATTGCTGCGCGGTTCAATGATAAGGCGAAACGCTTCACGGATGGCCGCAAAGGGCTGCTTCATAAGATTGGGGATGCCCTTGCCAACGATACAAGGCCCCGCTTGTGGATGCACTGTGCATCCCTGGGCGAGTTTGAGCAGGGTAGGCCTGTCCTGGAGGCGCTCCGCCGGCAGTACCCCGCATATTGTGTGGTCGTTACTTTTTTCTCCCCATCAGGTTACGAGGTCAGAAAAGATTACGATGGCGCAGACCATGTCTTTTATCTGCCCATGGATACGCCCGCAAATGCCCGTCACTTCCTTGATATAGTCCGTCCGGCTTTATGCCTGTTTGTTAAGTACGAGTTCTGGTATTTCTACCTGTCCGGACTTGCACAGCGTGGCATTCCTGCTATACTCGTATCCGCAGTTTTCCGTCGCGATCAGGAATTTTTCAAGTGGTACGGCGGGCTGCATCGCCGCATGTTGCGCTGCTTTGCGCACATTTTTGTGCAGGACAATGCATCCCTTGGTTTGTTGCATAAGATCAAAATAACTAACGCCACCCTCGGCGGCGATACCCGTTTCGACAGGGTCATTGCAGCTGCGGCCAAGACGGAGGCTGTTCCATTGGCCGTATGTATCATCATTCAAATGCGATATCTTCAGATTTGCGTTTAAAGACTACAAAAGGCCGTAGCACTCCTCCCTTCCGAATGGAAGTTCATTATCGTACCCCATGAGATTGGTGAAAGCCACCTTGCAGACATCGAAAAACGGTTCTCCGGCACTACCATGCGCTGGTCTCAGTGTGCATCGGGTCGTGATACCGGATCGGTCTTCACTGGAAAACGGATACTACTGGTAGATAAGGTGGGGTTGCTGCTGCAGCTATACAAATATGGAAATGCAGCATGGATAGGCGGCGGCTTTGGCAAGGAAGGAGTGCACAATGTTCTGGAAGCTGCTGTTTACGGCATCCCTTGCTTCTACGGTCCCATATTCCATCAGTTCATCGAGGCTCAACAGCTTATCGACAGGGGTGGGGGCTTCACTACCTCCGAAGCTGCCGATCTCGTCAGTTCCCTTAAGGAAATGGACGATACCATCAGGTACCAACAGCATTGTACAGCGGCAAAGAATTACGTCCTTTCCGGTGCCGGTGCCACCGACAAGGTCCTTACCTACGTCAAAGCCAGCGTGCGTTTGTAGGCGACCTTTACATTTTGCTAAACTCGTTTTCCCTCATTCGCCAAACCGGTTTTTTCAGTTACATTTGTCCTATGCGCCTTTTTATCGCTATCGCCGCGTGTTTATTGCTCGCCACTTACGCCCATGCCCAGCCGGTCACTGACCCCGACAATGTGTGGACGTTACAGAAGTGTGTACAGTACGCCATTGATCACAACATATCTATAAAGCAGGACTCCCTTACTGCCCGGCTGGCCCGGTATACACTGAAGCAAAGCCAGTTTTCACAACTGCCTGTTTTGAGTGCCAACGGTAGCCTTGGCCGCGATCTTGGCCGTTCCGTTAACCCTACTTCCAATCAGTTTGTCGATGCCAGTTATAATTCCTTGACTGCATCTGCTAATGGCAGCCTGCTCTTATTCGGCTGGCTGCAGGTACGCAATACCATCGAACGCAACAAATACTCGCTCGAAGCTTCTATGGCCGACCTTGACCAGCTCAAAGACGATGTCTCTGTCAATGTAGCCAATAGCTTTCTTACGGTCTTGCTCGCACAGGAGCAGATAAATATCAGCACAAATCAGGTCGCCCTGTCGAAGGCCCAGCTCGATCAGACGCGTATTTTTGCCGAAGCTGGCAGGCTGCCGGAGCTCAATGTCGCGCAGCTCGAATCCCAGCTGGCGACCGATAGTTCTAACCTCATTAACGCAATAGCCGCCTACAATTCCGATATGCTCGATTTGAAGTCGCTCCTCAATATCGACTTCTCCGTGCCGTTTTCTTTAAATGTACCGCAGGTAGAGGTAGGAGATGAAATGTCGGTGATCACCAGCCAGCCCGAAGAGATATATCAGAAGGCGCACGGACATTTCGGATCTATAAAAGGTAGCGAATTACGCGTCACCGCCGCCGAGAAAGGCGTTGCCGCCTCAAAAGCCGCTTTATATCCTCAGCTATCACTGAGCTACCAGGCGGGTACTACATGGGCCAGCAATTACCTCACCGTCACAGGTGCTAACTATACCGGCACTGCCCCCAATGGCAGTTTCACTGCCGATACATTATCATCCGGGGCCGTTAAATACTCGCCGGTCTATTCACCACTCTACAATCCCGTAACAACGCTCATACCCTTTGGTAAGCAATTCAACAACAACTTCCGTCAGTTGGTCTTTCTCAATCTGAACATCCCTATTCTTAATGGCTGGCAGTCTCAGTACGCCGTACGGCAGGCGAGGGTCAATCTCGATCAGGCGCAGTTGAATGAATACAATGCCGAGCTAACGCTGAGGCAGAATGTCTACAAAGCGCACAACAACGCACTGAACTCCATACAAAAATATAACGCGGCAAAACGTGCCGACGATGCCGCAAAACGTGCCCTCGATTTCGCCAGGAAACGTTACGACCTCGGCCTCACAAGCACAGTAGACTTGCTCGTTACACAGAACTCCGAATTCGCTGCTGCCGCTAACCTGGTAGGGGCTAAATACGACCTCATCTTTAAACTCAAATTAGTCGACTACTACATGGGTAAGGAGCTAAAACTATGATCTATGGAAGACTTGAAAGAAGTGTTATTAAGTGCCGTCACTGAAGCGGGGAAGATCATGCTCCATTATTTTAACGGGGTGTTTCAGATCGATCATAAGGAAGGCATCAATAACCTGGTCACCGAGGTCGACAAGCATGCCGAAAGCAAGATCATAGACATTATCAGGGCGCGTTTTCCATCGCATACTATTATCAGCGAAGAGGTAGGGGAGATGATAAAGCCATCCGATTATCAGTGGCTCATCGATCCCATAGATGGTACCGTCAATTTCGCCCATGGTATTCCTATTTGTTGCGTCAGCATCGGCTTGCTGTACAACAATGATTTGATTTTGGGTGCCGTCTACAATCCCATGATGAATGAGCTGTTCTTTGCCGAAAAAGGCAAAGGCGCCACCCTTAATGGCAACCCGATAAGCGTTTCCCGCAAGGCAGATTTTAAGACAGCATGCCTCGTTACTGGCTTCCCATACAAGTGGCCGGATAGTCGCGAGCATCCTATAAAAGTATTTGAGCGGATAGTGCTGGAAGGGCTGCCCGTTCGCAGGCTCGGTTCAGCCGCCATAGACCTTTGTTGGGTGGCTTGTGGCCGCTTTGATGGTTTCTGGGAATACAACCTCAGTGCCTGGGATGTCGCTGCCGGTTATCTCATAGTTCAGGAAGCTGGAGGCACTATTACAGATTTTGATGGTGCTCCATACAATGTTTTCGAAAAAGAAACGTTGGCTACTAATGGACTTATACATGAGCAGATGCTCAAAGTGGTTCAGGGAAAGAAGATTTGATATTGTGATTAAATGACCCCGTGACAAATGATATTGGAAAAACCGATTACTGATAATTTAGAGTTGCTGGCCCGGCAGGTGGTAGAAGGGTTTATTCTTGGCTTGCACAAAAGCCCCTTCCACGGGTTTTCCGTCGAGTTTGCAGAACATCGCCTTTACAATCCCGGCGACCCGCTCCGTCATATCGACTGGCGCGTATATGGCCGTACCGATAAGCTGTTTATTAAGCGTTTTGAAGAAGAGACCAATCTGCGGTGCTGCCTCGTCATAGATACTTCCTCCTCTATGCGGTTCCCCGACGATCTTAAGAAACTGAGCAAGCTTCAGTTTTCCTGCGTCGCCGCTGCCAGCCTCCTGCAATTGCTCAAGCGCCAGCTCGATGCAGCTTCCCTGGCTTTGTTCGATGAGCAGGTCAATTATCTGTCTGATTGCCGCTCTGCCAATAGCCACTACCGTATGCTCACAAATGAGTTGCAGCAGACCCTGGATAGTACCGGTAGTAGCAAGGTCACTAATGCCACAAAGGCGTTGCACCTCATTGCCGAACAGATGCATAAGCGTTCGCTCATAGTTATTTTTAGTGATATGATGGACGATGCCGATAATATCGAGGATCTCTTTTCGGCATTGCAACATTTAAAATATAATAAACATGAAGTGATTTTGTTTCATATTGTCGATGGCGCGCAGGAACTTGATTTTGAATTTGAAAACCGTCCTTACGAATTCGTCGATATGGAAACCGGTGAACGCGTAAAATTGCAGCCGCAGCAGATAAAAGAACAATATATTAGTAAAATGCACGATTTTCAGCAATTGATCGAGACTAAGTGCCACCAGTACCAGGTCGATCGGGTGGCTGTTGACCTTTCTAAGCCCGTTGATGAGGTGCTGCACGCTTTTTTAATTAAGCGGAATAAGTTGATGTAATCACAGTATTTTTTCCTAACTTTGCATCCCGTTTGGAGGCTGCTTGTATAGAGTCGCCAAAAAATGCCCGTTAGGCGTTGGGGGTCAATAGTTTGAGATGAAGCATAACCGGGAGTTTGAAATAGCCTGGCAGGGATTAAAACCCGGACCGCATACTTACGTGTACGATATCGATGATCGTTTCACGCAGGAGCGTGAGGTCGATAAAAGTTTTAAGAACTGGAACGCTAAGATCACGTTGACTTTCGATAAGCATGAAAGTTTTTTTATGCTGCATTTCGATGTCGACGGAAAGGTGACAGTGCCTTGTGATCGGTGTGGAGATGAATTTGTACTGAGGCTGTGGGATGAGTTCGATCTCGTCATAAAGTTGACGGGTGATGATACGGAGAAGATCGAGGATGAAGACGATGTGGCCTTTATACCGCGGAGTGAAACAGTGATTGACATAAGTAGCTGGCTGTATGAATATTTGATGCTCAGTATACCGTTGCAGCGCGTTCACCCAGATAAGGAAGATGGGACGTCAGGTTGCAACCCGCAGGCGTTGAATTTGCTCGACCAGCTTTCCGAACAACCCGATCACAATGCCAATCCGCTTTGGAAGGGACTGGAAGGGATTAAAATTGAAAAAGAAAAAAAACCGAAAACTAAAAAGTAATTATTTTGGTCACGGTGATAAAAAAGTAATTAATTAACAATCATAAATAAAGTAAAATGCCTAATCCTAAAAGACGACACTCCCAGCAAAGAGGCGCAAAGCGTCGTACGCACTACAAGGCTACAGCAGAAACTTGGAGCGTAGATAAAGTTACCGGTGAAACACATTTGCGTCACCGTGCCCATTGGGTTGAGGGAAAGCTCTACTATCGTGGTAAAGTTGTAATGGACAAATCACCGGCCACAGAGGGAGAACCAAATCAATAACTTATTATTTTCATTTCAATGAAGATAGGGATTGACATCATGGGTGGCGATTACGCCCCTGCTGAAGCAATAAAAGGTGTGCAATTATATTTCCAGGAAATGCCGGATTCATCCGTGCATCTCCTGCTTATTGGTGATGCCGTTACCTGTGCGCCCTATATGTCATTGATAGATGCCTGGCATCACCGTTTCACATTTGTTGAGGCGAGTGAGGTCATTGGCATGCATGAGCATCCCACCAAAGCGCTTAAAGAAAAACCAAATTCCAGTATAGCCATCGGCTTCGGCCTGTTGATGAAGGGCAAGGCAGACGCATTTATCAGCGCGGGTAATACCGGCGCTATGATGGTGGGTGCCATGTACTCCGTCAAGGCTATCGAAGGTATACTTCGTCCCACTATCGCTACACCCATCCCACGCATCGATGGCAAATTCAATTTCCTGCTCGATGCCGGTATCAATGCCGATTGCAAGCCGGAGCACCTCGTACAGTTTGCGCAGTTGGGTTCCCTATATTCCCACAACGTCATTGGCGAGGAAAACCCGCGTGTAGGCCTGCTCAATATTGGCGAGGAAGAAGGCAAGGGTAACCTCCTTTGCCAGGCCACTTACCCCTTGCTAAAGGAACTGCCCGGTATCAATTTCGTTGGCAACATAGAAGGCCGCGACATCTTCCTCGACAAGGCCGATGTCATCGTTTGCGAAGGTTTTGTGGGCAATGTGGCTATAAAAATGGCAGAGTCCATCTACGACATCTTCAAAATACAGAAAGGCATCTCTGATCCTTTCCTCGATAACTTCAATTTCGAGATTTACGGTGGTACCCCCATCCTCGGTATCAACAAGCCGGTAATGATCAGTCATGGTATTGCGCATGCCTTCGCATTCCGCAACATGATCGAGGCCACCAGCAAGATCATCAGTTCAGATCTTATGGGCTCCTTCAAAGAGCGCTTTAAGCTTCCGGTAGCCTAATCCCTCCTGCCGTCACCCGCCGTAGCCTTTTCGGCGTAGGAGGTCTGTTTCTCACTCTCGTTTTATTCTCGTCCATCGTCTGCGACGCGGATGCTGCGGTACAGCGTTTCCAACGCCATTCTCGTTACCCCTCTACCAGCAATTTGTACAAATTCTTTTTTCAGCATCCAATTTCTGATTTATTACATAGAAGCCCCTCCCAACCTCCCCCAAAGGGAGGAGCGCCCACATAACGTAGAATTTGTACAGATTTTTTTT
>Ga0206949_1030_pt3 | contig 48561 bp, 51 predicted proteins | sample Alteio_BWOrgHeat_40_FD_153240 | JGI IMG/M metagenome (GOLD analysis project Ga0206949, IMG submission 153240) | Enriched cells from forest soil in Barre Woods Harvard Forest LTER site, Petersham, Massachusetts, United States -... | ecosystem: Environmental > Terrestrial > Soil > Temperate forest >...
GATGATGATCTGGGCACTTTTCGGTTTACGGGCTTTGCATGCGGGTTCTTTTTTGCCTTGGCCGCGTCGAATTTTTTATGCTGATTTGGTGTTTTCTTTTCATGAAATGCCCCTTTAAATTCAGGATTTTCCCGCCGCTTTTGCATGTCGATCTCTTTGGCCTGGTCCTGCCTCTCTTCATAGGGAGTTGATTCAATAAATACATCCGCCGGAATATCCTTTGCCGGGATGCTTTGCCTGATCAGCTTTTCAACTTTTTGAATATAATATAACTCGGCAGGGCTGCAAAAAGTGATCGCCTCGCCCAGGTTATAAGCCCTGCCGGTACGACCTATGCGATGCACGTAATCTTCGATCACTACCGGCACATCAAAATTGATGACGTGGCTTACATCGCTTACATCAATCCCGCGGGCGGCCACATCGGTAGCCACCAAAATTTTTACCTCGTCGTTTTTAAAAGCATTAATGGAATTGATCCGTGTATTCTGACCCTTATTGGCATGCAGCACCTTCACTTCTTTTTCGCCAAACTTGCGCAGCAAAAACTTGTAAACATCCTCGGCCGAGGTACGGGTTTTACAGAAAATGATCAGCTTTTTAATCTCATTCTCCTCATCCAGCAGCTTTTTCAGCAGGTTGATCTTCGTTTTAACATTGGGCACATGATACAAATATTGCTGTACCGTTTGCGCAGGGGTAGCCTGGGGCGTAATCTCGATAACCGTTGGAAATTCAAGGAAATTGCCGGCAAGCTCCTGTATTTTGTCGGACATGGTAGCCGAGAACAGCAGGTTTTGCCTTTTGACGGGCACCACTTCCAATATACGGTTGATTTGCGGCATAAAGCCCATATCCATCATCTTATCAGCCTCATCCAGCACCAGGGTCTGCAGGGTTTTGGTGAAGATATGGCCGGCCAGGTAAATATCCATAAAGCGACCGGGCGTGGCTACAATAATATCGCTCCCTTTTTTTACCTGTTCAATTTGTGTTTTCGGGCCAAGGCCGCCGTATAAAACAACCACTCTTAAATCGGTATTTACAGCAAAAGTTTTTATGTTTTCGGCTATCTGCATCGCCAGCTCCCGGGTTGGGCCGATGATCAGCGCCCGGGGATGCTCGCCCTGGGCATATTTAAGCTTCATCAGGATAGGGAGCACATAAGCAGCCGTTTTGCCGGTACCTGTTTGCGCTATGCCCATTACGTCCTGCCCGTTAAGGATAGGCGGTATGGCTTTTTGTTGTATCGGTGTAGGCGTTGTATACCCTGCATCGGCAATGGCATTTAATATTTGCTTGTTGAATTTAAAATCCTCAAATGTTACCGCCATACGGCAAAGATAAGGTTTACCGCACAATAAATGCGGCTTAGCCTTTGCCGGCACGGAAACCTTAGCTGTGTTGTTAACAATGATTTATCCCGGATAGCCCGATCTGTTTTTAAGCCATCCTCCAGTTGATGCTCCAATGGATTACAATAATCCCAATGCAGACAACACATATCAGCGCCAGGAAGACCAATATCCAATAAAGTATTTTCTTCATGCTTGTCCCGGCGTTATCAAACGCATCGGGTATGTGTGCCGGCTCGTGTTCGTGTGTTATCCTCATGACAGATTATTAAACACATTTGATGCCAGCAAATATTGCCATAGGCGATTTATCCTATTACTTAATTATTTTTATTAATACGACAATAATGAATCGTGGAACTGTATTGAAAACTAATCGCTATAAGCCAATAAAACACCGTAGCAGCTAAAATATAATTTTTGTGTTCTTCGAAATAATCTCATTTTTGACAGGCGCCAACTATCAACACCCATAACATAATGAAACATTTTTTAAGCTGCGATTGGGGAACCTCGTCACTGCGGTTAAGGCTGGCAGATACGGGTGATGGCAAAATACTGGCTGAGGCCCGGTCCGCTGAAGGCATTGCCCGTACTTTCGGTCAATGGCAGCAAAGCGGCCTTGCTGAAGATAAAAAAGCGGGGTTTTACCTGGAGGTGATTGACCGGCTGGTGCGGGAATTGGAAAGCCAAACCGGGCAGCTGCTAAACGGCCTGACGCTCATTCTATCGGGTATGGCGTCGTCATCAATTGGGTTTATTGATCTTCCTTATGCTTCAATGCCCTTCAGTGTCGACGGCGAAGGCTTGGTTACTGCTGTTATCAGCGCAAATCAAGTGTTTGGGCATGATGTTTTGGTGATATCGGGTGCAAAAACAGACAGCGATGTGATGAGAGGTGAAGAAACCCAGTTAATAGGCTGTATTGAGCCGGCGCGGCCGGTAAAAAATGAGTTATTTATTTTTCCGGGCACCCACTCCAAGCATATCCTGGCAAAAGATAACGAGGCTGTTGGGCTTAAGACCTATATGACCGGAGAAGTATTCAGCCTGATGGCCCACAATAGTATTCTGAAAAACAGCGTTGAAGCCGGCACCTTCGATGCAGATGCTTTTGGACACGGGCTTATCGATTCGGGCTCCGGTAATTTGTTGCACCAGGTTTTTAAAGTGCGAACTAACGGCCTGTTTGGGATCAGTGATGAACATGAGAACTATCATTACCTAAGTGGATTGCTAATCGGCTCAGAAATAAGGGATATCGGATCGACGGATCCAGATGCCATCAACCTGGTATGTGGCGATGAGTTGCGATTACCCTATCAAACCGCGCTGAATGAGATGGTGCCGGGTAAAAAACTATCCGTATTTTCAACTGACCAGGCTGATGAAGCCACCGTAAGGGGCCAGCTCATCATCGCAAAACAATTAAAGATATTGACATGAGTACTGCTTTTTCATTTGACTTATTTAATAAAATGCCCGTTATCGGCATTATGCGAAATATTCCTGACGAATGCGTTGAACCTATTGCTGAAGTGTATTACCGTTCCGGCCTTACCTGCCTGGAGATCACCATGAATTCTTCAAACGCCGAAAAACATATCACTACACTGGTTGAAAGCTACAACGGGCGCTTGAATATCGGCGCCGGCACAGTGTGCAGTATGGCCGACCTGGACAAAGCCCTTGCCGCTGGTGCGCAATTTATGGTAACCCCGATCATCAACGAGGAAGTTATAAAAACCTGTGTGGGATTGAAAATACCTATCTTTCCGGGGGCCTATACCCCTTCAGAAATATATAAAGCATGGTCGATGGGCGCGACGATGGTAAAATTGTTCCCCGCCGGCGATCTTAAGCCGGGAAATATAAAAGAAATACTGGCGCCGCTGAATTTTGTAAGCCTGATGCCCACCGGTGGGGTAACTTTGGAAAATTTTACGGAGTATTTCAGGCAGGGGGCAAAAGCCGTTGGAATTGGCAGCCACTTATTTCCAAAGGATATCATAGCCAGGCAGGATTGGACCGCCCTTGGCAAAGTCTACGAAACTTTTGTAAAGAAGTACACTGATTTTATTGCCGGCGTTAGCGCCTGACGCAGGTGAATGTTAAATATTTGCGCTTAAAGATTGGCATTTTTGAGAATATCCCTTACGCGGTCAACGCTCGTTTGTTCATAAGCATATTCGTCGCCGTAATTATCGCCCATAATGATATGGTCGTTTTTAAACTGCATCCGGCTTTGCTTGCGTGCCCTGGCTGATGAATGCACCTCGCGCACTCCGGTAAAGCGCACCAGGTCTTCCACGTTGTGTTCGTTAATGCCGCTGCCGGGCATAATTGCGATGCGGCCTCTTGCATTTTTTACAAGTTCTGCGATAATGCGGGAACCCTCGATAGCGGTGCTTTTACCGCCCGAGGTTAAAATACGCTCGCAGCCTATGCCGATAATATCTTCAAGCGCCTGGTCCAAATCGGCGCACATGTCAAAAGCCCGGTGAAAGGTAACGCCCAGGCCCATCCGTTTAGCCATTTGCACCAGTTTTTCGCAACGTTCCTTATCTATGGTGCCGTCGGCATTTAGCATGCCTATTACAATACCATCGCAACCCGCTTCGATACAATGTTTTACATCAGCGGTAATAATCTCGTATTCCACATCGGTATACAAAAAATCTCCGCCGCGGGGCCTTATCAGCACGTATAATTTAATATCGAGCAGTTTCCGGGCAAGCTGGATATCGCCGTAAGACGGCGTAGTTCCGCCTTCATATAAATTTTCGCAAAGTTCCACCCTCGCCGCGCCTCCCTGCTGCGCAGCTATAGCCGACTCGACTGAATTGGCACAAACTTCAAGCAGAACAGGTGAATTCATTGATAATGTAATTACTTTGTTAAGCCGGAAAATAATGGCGCGGGGGTCGCCCCGAAACTTTGTACGTAAAATTTTCCAATTGGTTACCGGCAAACATCGACTAAATCGTTCTGTTTTTTTTTAATCTGGGGAAAAATATCACGGATAAAAACTCTTCCCGGGTATTAACAGGTCTTGTTTTTCGGTATTGCAAACCGCAAACGAAAATCCGCTTTGAATAGCATAAGCGCCATATTCACCTTTTTTATTGATCGCTAAAAAACCCACCTGGATATCTTTCGCGGTATCGGGTTTCTTTTTAATAATCCGGTTTACTGCTTCGCGGCATGCATCCTCGGGCGAATAACCGTGGCGCATCATTTCCACTACTAAAAAACTGCCCACGTTGCGTATCACTTCCTCGCCAACGCCGGTGGATGTTGCTCCACCCACTTCATTGTCGACGTACAAACCGGCGCCTATGATCGGACTGTCGCCCACCCGGCCACGCATTTTGAAAGCCATGCCGCTGGTAGTACAGGCGCCTGATATATTGCCTTTGGCATCAATAGCCAGCATACCAATCGTGTCATGGTTGTATTTACTACCAGGCTTGTGCTGCCTGTTCTCGATATTGATCACCGGCGCATAGTTGGCGGTCTTTAGCCATTCCTTCCATGCTTGTTTAGATTCCGGCGTTAAAAGGTTTTCTTTTTTGAAACCCTGCTCAACGGCAAATTGCGTTGCGCCCTCCCCCACCAGCATAACGTGCGGGGTTTTTTCCATCACCAGCCGCGCTACCGAGATGGGGTGAGCAATATACTCTATCGCTGCTACTGCGCCGCAATTGCCCAGCTCATCCATAATGCAGGCATCAAGGGTAACATGGCCATCACGGTCGGGATAGCCGGCGCGGCCAACGGTATGATTGTTCAAATCGGCTTCAGGTATTTTTACGCCGGCTTCAACGGCATCCAGCGCACGGCCGCCGGTACTTAGTGTTTTCCAGGCCTCGATGTTGGCTGCAACGCCAAAATCCCAGGTAGAAATAACTATCGGAACATTTGCCGGCGCGTCAAGAACACCAGATTTGGCAAAAGCCGAAGACGAAAAAGCGGCAAGTGATGCGCCAGCAGCCGAAATTTTTAAGAACTTACGCCGATCATACATGGCTGCTAATATAGAAATTAGGAATACAAATAAGGCTTTTTGTATCTTTATTGATACAGGGAGATCTCAGGTTTAAAGGGAAACCGATTAATTACGCAAGTTAAGAATCAAGAAACAAGAGCCAGGAGTCAAGATAAGAAGGCAGCTACTATCCAACTTAGCTTCTTTTCAAAAGACATGGCATCCTACCAGTATTCTTCTTGACTCTTGGTTCTTGACTCTTGATTCTCACTCAAAGTCCTGCTTGCAGTTATTGCAATGCCAGTTTTTTTGACTTTGGAAAGGGTTTACCAGGTTGACTATCGAATCCAGCACTTCCGACCATTGCCCCTTTTTATTTTCTGACGCGATATTGCTGATATTGGTCGATCCACAATACGGACAAACTATATAGGTATTGTTTTCGTCATCTACTTCGTGATGGTCTTGTTCATGAAGGTCACCCTCAGTTGCCAGTATTTCCCGGCATTTTTGAATGTCGTGCTCAAAAACCTTTAGTTTAACCCCCCCAGTCGTGCTGGTGTAGATAGCGTTAGGGCCGAAGGTATTTTCATCCACGATAAAACAAGGTATTCCATTTGCCTCCAGCCGCGTGCGGACGATGTGCGCCAACATCGGGTCGTAGTAGGACTGAAAGGTGACTATTTTATCGTCGGTACTCATGTTAACAAAAATAAGGAAATAAAACACGAAATCTTGATTTTCGCGTAAAAAGCAAAAACGTTAGCCGTGGATTTTGCTATTCAAACTCCCTGTGGCAGTTAAAACAATGCCAGGCCATGCGAAAATAAAGCGGAACGAAAAAAAATATCGATGCCAATACACTTGGCAAATGAAATTTAACGATCGTTGCCACCCCATATCGCGTATTGACTGAACTACAATATGGACAGATGAGGTTTGCTCCAAATTCATCGTGAACATTACTGTCGACCGGTTCTGCAACCTCATCTTTGGCCTCGAGTATCAGCTTACATTTTTCGACGTCTTTTTCAAAAATCCTAATTTTCACGCCACCCAAGGCCTCGTTAAGATAAGGCTTTGCCCAAAGAAAATACTCATCAGCTATAAAGCATGGGATGCGGTTTGCTTTAAGTTTTGCATAAACAATTTGGGCAAGCATCGGATCGTAATAACTTTCGAGCGTTGTGATTCTGGCGCGGTCGTTCATTTCACCAAAGTAAAAAAAAATGAGCAATCAGGCCATTTTTACGTAATTTGCCCAAAGTAAACGCATTAAATAATTTAAAGCTTATTGGGGTGGATGGCAGGAATAGGGTCATTTGAAGACGGATTTTTAACCACAAAGAAAAAACTTTGCAACCTTTGCGGCTTTAACTTTGTGATCTTTGCGGTAAAAATTAATCATCATACAAGTAAAGCGCAATAGTCCAAATACGGTATTAGATGCTGCTATTTCAAAATGATTTTTGATGCGTTTGCCCCAGTAATTTGATTGCTTATGAACCGCATCGACAGGGTTTCCGCTATTTTGATCCAATTGCAATCGCGAAGGGTGGTTAAGGCCAGCGATATTGCCGAACGTTTCGGCATCAGTCTGCGTACGGTTTACCGTGACGTGAAAACCCTTGAGGAGGCCGGCATCCCCATCATTGGCGAAGCAGGCGTGGGCTATTCCATCATGGACGGCTACCGGCTGCCCCCGGTTATGTTTACCCGCGAAGAAGCTACCGCCTTTTTAACTGCCGAAAAGATCGTCGAAAAAATGGCTGACAATTCCGTGTCCGAGCATCACCGATCAGCTATGTACAAGATCAGGTCGATCCTAAAAGCATCCGAAAAAGCGCTGTTGGAGGATATTGACGAAAGCATTGCTGTTTTAAAAAACACGCATCAACTGCAAGTGGATCACAAGGACCATATCCAAACGTTGCTGAGCAGTATCGCCCAAAAGAAAGTGATCACCATTGATTATTTTGCAAAACATAGCCAGGAGCATACGGAAAGAGACATTGAACCCATCGGCATTTTTTATAAGGATAGTTTTTGGCACCTCATCGCTTTTTGCCGCATGCGCAATGATTACCGGGACTTTCGCGTGGACAGGATCAACAAGGTTAGGGTAACCGACAAAATATTTAACAATAAACATCCTACCCTTAAGGATTATATCAACCAAACAGCCAAAGAGCATGCACTCGACCTGGTGATTATCCGGGTTGACAAATCGGTATACCCGCACCTCGACTATCAAAAGTATTACAGCGGTTTCGTGTCGGAAAAAAAGTCCGGCGATCAAATTGAGATGACCTTCCTGACGATGTCATTAGAAGGTTTTGCCCGCTGGTTTATGATGTTTGGCGACAAAGCCGAGATCGTCAGCCCGGATAGCCTGAAAGAACAGGTTGGCAATATTGCTGCGGCTATTGCGCAAAAAAATATGCAGCTTTCCAATTCCTACTGACATAGGGCTGTCATTTGCCTGGTTTTAATTTGAATAAAAATTAATCGTCATGGCAATTCAAATCATTTTTTGGGTATTGATAATAGCTTTTGTGATACCCGGCTACCTATTTGGTTTTAAAAAGCTTTTCGGTCACAAACAATCGATCCAAGCTTTTAAGCGGTTTGGTTACCCCATTTGGTTCATGCACCTGGTCGGCTTTGCCGAAGTTGCCGGCAGCAGTTTAATGCTGTTTAACCCAACCCGGATTTATGGCATTGCCATTTTCCCGATCATAATTGCCGGCGCGGTTTATACCCACCTGAAGGTAAAAGACGCCAAAAAAGTGGTAATGAAACCCATATTGGTTGGGCTGCAGTTACTTGTCATCTTTTTGCTTACTTTTTTAATAGAAGGAATATGCGTTATTGGATTGTAGTGGTCTCTAAAGACCATATTACCCGTGGCGTAGCCGGCGGTTTTATACAGGCTAACCACGGCAAAGCAGGGCCGCTTAAGAAAATGAGCGCGGGTGATGGCGTGATCTGCTACTCGTCAAAACAAACCTATAGCGGAAACGAACCCCTGCAGGCATTTACCGCGATTGGACGGGTGGCGGATGACCAGGTTTATCAGCACAAAATGTCCGAGGATTTTATCCCCTACCGCCGAAATGTGGAATGGCTTAAATGCAGGGAAACGCCGATTGCCCCGCTGATAGGACAGCTGGATTTTATCAAAAACAAAACATCCTGGGGATACCAGTTTCGTTTCGGCTTTTTTGAAATAACGGAGCGTGATTTTAAACTAATTGAATCTTCGATGGTTGATTGAGTTGATTGCGTGAGTGGTTGATTAAGTTGTATCTCGGGAAAACACTGAGAACGTTGTGCATCTTAACTTAATCTAACTCAATCCAACTTAATCAACTCAATCTAACTTAATCAACTTAACCAACTATAAACAATGAATGAACTAACACTAAAAACAACCATCACTTTTGACGAACCGATAGCAAAAGTTTGGAAGGGTTTAACCGACCCGGCAATTGTAAAACAGTACTTCTTCGGCACAAATTTGGCCTCCGATTTTAAAAAGGGGAGCCGGATAACATTCAGCGGGGAATGGGAAGGAAAAACCTATACCGATGGGGGCGTTATCCTGGAAATAGAGCCGCCAAAACTGTTGAAGTACACTTATTGGAGCAGCATGTCGGGCACGGAAGATAAACCGGAAAATTATAACAACATTACTTACGAGCTGCATGAGAAAGATGGTGCAACCACGCTGGTGATTACCCAGGAGGGTGTAAAAAACGAGCAGGCGAAGGAACATTCCGAGCAAAACTGGCAATCGGTTTTTAATGGGCTGAAAGACATTTTAAAAAACGAATAGCTAAGGCTACTTTTATACAGTGTACTTGGTCGTTAACGCTTTTGTGTGTACGATCGGTTAGCCGTGTACAGTAACATAAAAAGAGATGACCAAATGATCACAAAAATTGAATCGATTGAGCTGGGAGGATTTTATGCGGCCGGAATTACCGTACGCACTATAAACCAGGAAGGGCAGTCCCGAAAAGACATGATGGCGCTGTGGACACGGTTTATGAGCGACAATTTACTCCAACAAATTAAGGACCGGGCCAACGATGACATTTATTGCTTTTACACCGATTATGAAAGCGATTATATGGGTTATTATACCGCTTTGCTGGGATGTAAGATAAACTCCCCAGCGGATATGCCGGAAGGTTTTTCAGCCATATCCCTCCCCGCAGGCAAATACCAGGTGTACTCAATGGGTGGCAAGTTTCCGGAGAACGTTCGCCTGGCCTGGCAGGAAATATGGGAAAGCGACGTTAACAGGGCTTATTCTGCGGATTTTGATTTGTATAGCGCTGGTGCTAAAAGCTTTGAAGAAACGGAAGTGAAGATTTATTTGGCGGTGAAGTAAAGTTTACAAAAAAAAAGAAGGTCGTGCTGAATTTGTTTCAGCATCTCACGCGCTAAGTCTGCACGCGATAGATTGCCCGGAGACAGGTCGCAGGCATCAGGGCAGACGCATTAAAATAATTTTAAGCTTATTGAGATCAATTTAGAGAAAAAGGGGTATTTAAAGAGCAAGAACAGGTAGCGCTGGAAGCGTTCCGAAGCGTTCCATTTTACACACGGAACAAAGTGAAACATTGTGAAACACGCTCATTATCACAATGTTCCATTAAAAATAAATTGACACATTTTTATAAGTACCTGATAATCAATCATTACATGATTTTGATTTTTTAAATACACGCCCGGAACGCGCTGATTTTCAATATGTTTCAGTATAATTGGGGAATTCCTTCCACACGTCAAAGTCACCTCCTGTCATGGCGTACAATCTTATAAAAAACATTTTTAATGCGTTTGCCCTGTCGCAGGCATGCTGGGTACCCGTCGTCGGACTACCTGTATGATGGGGTGCTGAAACAAGTCCGGCATGACTTTTTTTTAATTTACTACCTGGTAAACGTCAACCTCATTCCTGCCCCTGTCTCAATCAATCCGCCTTTTTCCCAAACCAAATTACCCGAAACAATAGTGGAAACAATTTTGGATTGAAATGTAATCCCCTCAAACGGGCTCCATTTGCATTTGTATAAAATATTGTCCTTGTTTACCGTCCATGGGTCATTAAGGCTAACAAGAGCCAGGTCGGCCCAGTAGCCTTCGCGGATATAGCCGCGCTTATCTACCTGGAAACAATCGGCAACGTTATGAGCCATTTTTTGGGCGATTTGAACCAGGCTAATTTTGCCCTGGTGATACAGCTCCAGCATTGCCGGCAAAGCGTGCTGTACCAAAGGCCCCCCGGACGGCGCTTTCAGATAGGTTTGTGATTTTTCCTCAAGGGTATGTGGTGCATGATCAGTTGCGATTACATCGATGCGGCCATCTAAAACCGCTTTCAGTATCCCATCCCTGTCCTTTTCTGTTTTTACGGCTGGGTTCCATTTGATCAGGTTTCCTTTGGTTTCGTAGTCCTTATCGGTAAACCAAAGGTGATGGATGCAGGCCTCGGCGGTTATCTTTTTATCTTTTAGCGGGACGGAATTATCAAACAGCCAGGTTTCTTTTTCGGTAGAGATATGCAGGATATGCAACCTGGTACCATGCTTTTTGGCCAACTCAACAGCCAGAGACGATGACAGGTAACAAGCCTCCTCGCTCCTGATCTTAGGGTGCATGGTGATGGATATATTTTCACCATAAAGCTGCTTATAATGCTCCAGGTTGGCCCTGATCGTTGCCTCGTCCTCACAATGGGTGGCTACCAGCATCGGCGACTTTGAAAAAATATTTTCCAGCGTGGCCGGATCGTCCACCAGCATATTCCCGGTTGATGAACCCATAAAAACCTTTACGCCGCAAACATCGGCGGTGTCTGTCCGCAGCACCTCGTCGATATTATCGTTAGAGGCGCCCATGTAAAACGAATAATTGGCGAGTGAATCTTTTGATCCGATCCGGTACTTATCTTCCAACAATTCCTGTGTCAGTGTGTTGGGAACCGTATTGGGCATTTCCATAAACGAGGTTATGCCCCCTGCAACCGCTGCCCGCGATTCGGTGTAAATATTGGCCTTGTGCGTTAATCCTGGTTCGCGGAAATGTACCTGGTCATCAATGCAGCCGGGAAACAGGTACAGGCCTTCGGCGTCGATCTCTCTGTCGGCTTTTGCGTCAATTTGTTTGTCAATCCGCGCTATCAGGCCATCTTTTATCAGCAAATCGGCAACAAATTGTTGATTTTCGTTTACAATGGTGGCCGATTTGATGAGGATGGAGTTCATGGGCACAAATATAGCGCTTTGCAGGTGAAAGGTGAACGCGAGAACAAACCAACCTGCCAATTATGAATCAGCCCGGATTTGTATTCATAATGAAAATTTCTTCCCGTGGCCGGTTGTTTCCGGCTGATTGTGAAGGCATCTCCGCGTAAAAACATTGCTTTTACTATGGGCTGAACACAGTGTATTTTTTGCTATACACCCGGAGAGCATAGCGCGGAACCAAATGGAGGCCCTTTTGCGAAAAAAAAGGCTCTTAAGTTAAAATTAATGCGTTTTAAAAAAATGATTAGACCGGTGCCCGGTTTTGGCATTAATTATGTTTCGAGCCTGAAAAACAACCCCATGAAAATAGCAGCCTACCGCCAGCGCCCCGATTTTAACGACAACGTCACATCGAAAAATCTGACCACACGAATTATGTATTCGGCGGCAGTTTTTCTGGCTTTGATTGCACTTGCTGTGGTTGCCACAATCGTTGTTTACTGGAGCCTTAACAACGGGACATTTGCTAAGTTTAGTTTATAATACAGCGTCGAAAACAATTCGATTATAATCTTAGTCGATTTCGTTAAAGGTATAAGTTGCAGCGTTGAGCTGGCAGGTTAAACAGGCGGGATCTTCAGGGGTTAAACACCCATGGATAATTATCGGTTATGGCCTGGATGAGCTGCGGGTCTGCGTTTTTCTTTTTAAGTTCAGCCACCATTTTCTTAAAAAATTTGGTTACGCTCACGTCGGGTACGTAAAAGCGCTTGCCGTCCTCAACAACCTTAAATGTGCCAAATTCAACTTTGCCGGTAATGGCCGGCCTTATTTTAAAATTGGCCCCGTACAAATAATCCGACAATAATTTATAAGACTTTTGGTCGGTTGAAACAAAAATGGCTTTTAGCGTATCGTTCAACGCCTCTACCGAATCCTGGCGGATGCTGCCATCGCCCGTGCTGATATTTAGGGTGCGCACAGACATTATGCGCTCACCAACTTGCAGGAGCTTAATGTAGTGAAAGCTACCATCCTGCGCATAAACGTTGATGGTTAAAAAACCGGCAATAACAGTTAAAAGGAAAAATCTCATGTTATTTTGCTAACGAAAAACGGGCCAATCATCTTTAAATCCTAAAATGACTGAGAGGGCGCCCCTTTTTTGCGCAAAATAATACAATAATTTCAAATCATCCCAATTCGTATAAAGCCGTGGCGTATAAATTCGCTCACATCGCCGCCAATACCGACAAAATATTGCCGGCTGGATCCTTGAACCAGGCAATATCCGGCCCGCGCCCGTCTCCATGCAAGATTCCTTTTTCATCAGTTTTCATCGGTTCGTCGTACTGCTCAAACGTAACACCCGCTGCAATCAGGTCGTCCACAGCTTTTTCAACATTGTCGACAGCAAAATTCAATACTGTAAAAGTTGCCGGTTCGTGGTTGGGCTTAGGATAAATGATTCCCTCATGCCCGTTGCCCAAATGCAGGGTAAGGATGCCCATTTCGTTTTCTGAAACGTTGATACCAAGTTTCCCCTGGTAAAACTCCTTCGCCTGCTGCAGGTCGTTTGAGGAGAAACTGCTGAATGTTTTGCTGTAGTTTAACATATCACGATTTTTTTGTTGAATGTTACTGTTCGTTTTTAAATGATAAGCCCGCGTCCTGCAATATCTGTTCAAGTTTGGGCGCCGAACCCGGACCGACGCCGTGCAGCTTTAGTAGTTCCGCTTTACTGAAGTTCGAAAGGTCCTTTGCGCTAAAAATTCCCTTATTTTCGAGTGCCCTTTGTGCAGGGCCTGATAACTCGACAAAAATGCGATTGCTGTCAATTTCCTTTTGCTTCATAATTGGTAAAATGCTGTACAAACTTACACCGGGTAATTTATGTCGACGGGGTGTAAATGTGTCAAAAATCTATGCCATTCGCGCCAGTTTAGCCAAACAATTTCCTTTGTTCGTATATTCGTATACCGGCTAAACATTTCAATGCCGTTTCGGTTTACTTTTTAAAATATTTAACTATGGATACCAACCGCCTTTCGGCCACAATTACCGATGCCTTAAACCGGCAAATGACCAACGAAGCGCACAATGCGCAGATTTACCTTGCTTATGCTGCATGGGCCAGCGAAAAGGGTTACGACGGCATTGCGAATTTTTTATTCAGGCATGCCAACGAGGAACGCAACCACATGATGAAATTCCTGGAATACATCCTGAAACGCGGCGGGAAGGTAGTGGTTAGCGCAATACCTGACCCGGGCCCCGACCCCAAAAGTATTAACGACTGTTTTGAAAAGGTTTTCAAATCTGAAGTAGAAAACACCACTTCCATTTACAACCTGGTAAATATGAGCATGGAGCAAAAGGATTGGGCCACCTGGAATTTTATGCAATGGTTTGTAAAAGAGCAGACCGAAGAGGAAACACTGGCGATAGACCTGCTGTCGAAGGTGAAAATTGCCGGCGGGGCAACTGCTAAAGACGACGCACTTTACAAACTGGATCAGGATTTAGGAAATACACCAGACGATGCCGTTTTAGCACAGGATGTGACGGTGGAAAAGCCGTAGTGTCAAGTCAAAAGTCTTGAGCCATAAGTCTTAAGCCGAATTTGGTTGATTTTGATTTAACAGGTTTAGATCGCAATACGGGAGACACTCAGTATCGCGTTTCCACATTAATATTGGTTATGTAGAGACGCGATACTTCGCGTCTCCCGTTGCCAGGTAACCACATGCCAGGCAATTAATGTATCAATAACCAAATATGAGAGGTCAATATTAACCTATCAGCGGGAGACGCGAAGTATCGAGTCTCTGCAAAATCAGGTAAAGCACTGCTTAAAGGCTACCAGCACCTTCAAAAACACTTCCCGGTCAACGCCAAATGCGGCAGGATGATCGGGTTTAACGGGTTGCCCATTTTTGTATTTTACCGGGAATAAGGCGATAAATTCGCGCGGAGATATCTCGTACCTCAGGCCGGCATCGGCGCTGTGAATTTCTTCCAGCCGCATTTCAAAAAGCATCGGGCCCAGGGGATCGTTTTTCATTCGCTAAAGATATACAAATGCCATCATTGACTAATCAGCGATGTGTAACTTGTGGCCTCTATTTTAAATTTCGCCTTGCCGTTCTTCACTTTTACCGGGGCGCCCGCTTGCATGCTTAATGCTTTGCTGGTGGTGTAAACCTGCAGCTGCTTTACGTTTGCCGGCAGGCCTGTCAGCACGATCTTCCTTTTAGCGCCATTGTTAACCAATTGTACCGAGTAGCTATGCTTGCTGTTGTCGCCCAGCGTGGCTGCGGTTAGGTTAGCTGCATCGCAACTCATTGGCATCGCGTATAAACCTTTAGGCGTGCTGGCCAACTGTTTCAGGTTCCAGAAACGCTGGCCTGGGTGCAATGGCTCATTATTGCCAAAAATACCGCCACCAATTAATGGCGAATAGTCAGACGTGAGCTGCCATTGCAGGATCGACTCCGGCTGGCAAATGGCCAAAAGCCGGGTATAAAGGTTGATCTCCTTTAAAGCGTAGGTTTGTTCCTGAAAAATATCCGGATAATTGTAGGCGGCCGCATCAATACTGCCTTCGGCAACAAGCAGGGGAACATTTAAACGTGCGGCGGCATCGGCCCAGTGCTGCAAAATATCGGTATCCCAGCCGCGCCATGAATGGAACGAAACCGCACCGATATAAGGCTTTGCTTCCGGATCATTCATGGCAATATCAATAAACCGATAGGTGGTGGCGTCGGAGTTATCGCCCAAAAGCATTTTAGTATTCACGCCATGAGCGGCAAAATAAGCGCCACAGCCTTTGATAAAATCGTCATGTTCCTGCGGACTGATACGGATGTTGATGCCCAGGTCCGACTCGTTAAACGAAAAATACTTAGGCTCGGCGCCGTATTTATTTTTTAGGTAAAGGACATAATCAGCAATGGATTTATAGATGGCCTGCATGTTATCCTTGTTTAGCGGATTGCCCCAAACGCCGTTCACAGGGCGGAAGTTTGGTTTACCCACGATTGCCCAGTTTGGCGGAAACCAGGCAGAAAGAATAAATGGAATGTGCAGACTATCCAGCCGGCGGGCCATTTCCATCGCTTTTTTTACAGGCACAGCCAGTTTGCCGGAGTCGGCTGTTGCAGTCGGGTCAACATTCATATCGGGTTGCCAAAAGCGCCAGGGCATTTCAACCCGGCCGAAGGCCACACGCAGGTTTTGCAGGCAGTAGTCAATCACTTCCGGGTCGGATTTTGCATTTTGCAGTCGAAAATTCCCACCTAAACCGACAAATTGCCGGCCCTGTTTCGACGTATCTATTGCCAGGTTTGCTGTCCTGGTATCTATTTTGCCCGACACATCGATTTTAAAAGTCTTTTGAAGCGTGTCGCCTTTATTAAGGCCACTTTGCTTGAGCGAGACATAGAGTTGAAGATCATTCGTACCGGAAATATCTTTCCTGATCCTTATGGTCTCCGGTTCATCAAATTTTATCTGCAAATGGCTCGCAGCCGATTTAAACTGCGCGCTTTCAGCTATCCCGTCATAATTTTGGCCCGAAGGTTCATAATGTTTCATCGCATCGTGCACCCCCGCCAGCTTTGTGCTGCCGTCGCCGTATTCTTTACCGGGTAATTGCAGCTCGAAAAATAGATTATCAAACCTGATATCAGCATGCGCATATAAGGTAAGCGTTACCGTTGCCTTGCCGGCCGATTCGTCCCGCACAACTTCCTTAATGTACAAGCTGTCCATATTGGTATTGATGACCTGCTCGTCGCCATGGCGTTTAAAATGCGGGCGCTGCCGCTCTTTTCCGGTGGAAACGAAATAATCGCCCCGCTGAATTTTGATCATCGATTCAAATTCAAAAAGCTGCCCGTCCTTACGTATGCCCGTTAGGTTTCCCCAGGGTTCTACCTCGGCCTGGCCAAAGGCATCATTAGCAAAGGCTACAGAAAGGACTAAAAAAAATACCAGGCAGGTAAAACGGTGCGCAGTAAGTGTGGCTGTATTTCTCAAAATATCAGTTGATTTTTATTTATGCCGATAAAATTAAGGCTATTTACAGGTGATGGGCACACCTGATCAAAATATTACCAACAAATGCTTGATGATCATTATCCATTTGGCCGTTTGGCCTTACCGGAACGCTGGTGTTCGCTTTTGTGTTTTGTTGAACCTCTGTGGTGATGTTCACTTGCCTCGTGCTTGCGATGATGCTTATTCCTTGAACTCCTTTTAGGAACGACCGGCCTAAAGTCGATAGCCTCCGGGTGAGCGGACGGATCAAAGGGATTGAAATAATATATTCCGTCTCTGTCATACCAGGTAAAGTCGGCTTTTAAACGCTGATCGAATGAGTCCTCATTTTTCAACGCCGCGCTTGTCCAGGCCGATTCAGCCAGCGCCGCCATCCGCGGGAAGGTCATAAAATCAAGCCTTTTATCTGACCCGACAGTTTCCGTCCACAAATTAGCCTGCATACCCATTACCAGGTCCGATTGCAATTGGTCCTGTGGTAATTGCTTGTCGGGAAAGTTATAAATTTCGTCCAGACTGTTAAAATATTGCCCGTTCCATCTTCTGCCCGAGACATGGCTTTTATCCTGCACAAAATCCAGGTACAGGGGTAGCCTGGGGCAAAGCACCACGTGGTATCTTTTCTGCAAAGCCAGTTCCAGTTGTGATGGAACGTTTTGCCGCCACCAAAAAACAATGGTCCTTGCAGGCGCCAGGTCAGTGGATGCAGCTTCGTCCCAGCATAAAACTTTATCACCCAAACGATTAACGGAATCGGCCATCCGGTTAAAAAACAAATGTTCTACATCAGTAAGCTGTGTAAACTTGTTTTTAGCGATGATGTCCGATATCCCCGGCTTTCCCGCCCATGCCTGGATGCCAAGCGCCACTTCGTCGCCGCCGAGGTGGACCATATGCGCCGGAAAAAGGCCGTTAACTTCCTTCAGAATATCGGTTAAAAATTGATACGTTTTTTCGTTCGCCGGGTCGAAGGTATAGTTTTCATATCCGGGGATGCTGCCGCCGCTAAATTCAGGATAGGCCCGCGTTGCAGCAGTAGCATGGCCGGGCATATCCACTTCGGGGATAATGGTTATAAAGCGGTCCTGGGCATAAGCTACGATGTCTTTTATGTCTTCCTGGGTATAATACTTAGCGAGCGCATGAGGTTCGGTATGGTTGCCAACACCGCCAACGGCAGCCAGCAGCGGATATTTTTTTATTTCGATACGCCAGCCGTCATCATCGGTCAGGTGCCAGTGAAATTTATTGAGCTTATAAAAAGCCATCCAGTTGAGCAATTGTTTCACCTTTTCCCTGCCAAAAAAATGGCGCGACTCATCCAGCATAAAACCACGCCACTGGTACCGGGGTGCATCGGAAATTTCGCAGGCGTTTAAATTGACCAGATCGGCGGGTTGAGATCTGATTAGCTGCAATAATGAAACCACCCCGTAAAAGATACCCTCATTGGCAGCCGCAGTGATGACGATCCTGTTTGGCTGAATAACCAGCGTATACGCCCCGTCGGGACGATTATCTTTGGCTATTTTAAAATCTATCGTCGCGTTGGCTTCGTTTGGGTCGACCGCGATGGCGATACCGCTTGATCGCTGCAACTCGGTTTGAAGGTAATTAGCCTGCGGAAGCAATGAATTATCATTCATCCCGATAATGGTATTGCCGCTAAGGTGAAAAACACCCTCTTTTTTTGAATAAGACTGCGGATACGGGATGAGGCTAACGTCCTGGGCAGATAAAAATTGGGATAGCAATAAAAATATAACCAGGGGAGAAAATTTATTAACACGAATGTTCACGAATTTGAGCGAATTACACGAATTATAAAGAGTTGAATTACATTGGGTACCAAGTCGTATAAAGTTCATTCGTATGGACGGCAAAATTAAATTAGGTGCAGCCGAATCTATTCATTTTGAATAACTGGTGCAAATCTATGTGCACGAATTATTATAGACACGAATTTTCACGAATTTGAGCGAATTGCACGAATTACATTGGGCAAGATAGCATAGATAAGAATCCATTGGTGAATATAATAAACACGAATTTTCACGAATAGAAGCGAATTATCACTAACGGAACGGGTATATTGTCCATAATCTTAGCAAGTCACATAAATTCGTCAACAGTCCGGTTCATTATTTACAATTCGTGTTTATTCGCTTCTATTCGTGAAAATTCGTGTCTATACATTCGTGTCTATAAATTCGTGTAAATTATTTTCCGAACGGCGGCAAACCGATCAATTGCCGGTATATGGGCATATCCATCCTGGGCAAAAGTGGTTTATGAAAGTTTTTGCAATAATAAACCTGCAGCGTATACTCAGGGCCGTTGCGCATTACCTGAATATCCGGCAATTGCGTTACGCTATCGAAAAATGGTTTTACATTCATATCGATAAATGGCTGATGTTTATCGCCGATTACGATCGCATCTTTACCCACCAATGTTTTGGGATCGACTAAAAATGCCAGGTTGCGGGCATCCGGGTCAAACACCAGGATGGGTTTTTGTCCTTTCAATGCCCAATCAACTTTGCCGGTAAGCCACCAGCGCGGGGCGCCCGCGAAAATATTGGGGTTGCTCATCCAGCCTTCCTTTTCGAATCGGGTTTTAATGTCGGTGTAATCGACTCCCTGTATCGTGGGATCGACCGTGTCGCCATGAAAATAATGAACCAATCCTTTGGGCCCGTATGAGTTCCAGAAGCCGGTCACCATGTGCAGCGTTAGTACCCCCACTGTTATCACGGTAAAATAAACTGAAAAATTGAGCCAGCGACGGGTAAGCCTTCTGCCCCTGCCTTCACTGTTCAAACATTTGTCGATACCAAAGCCGAGGGGAACAAATAGCATCATGTACCCCGGCGCCTGCCAGTGAAAGTGGAATTGCAAATCGGCCCATAAGGTAACAACCGTAAAAAACACAATAGGCAATATGGCCATCCAAAAGAAAAAGCTGTAAGCCAGGAGTTGTTTGCGAAGTTTGAAAGAGATAAATAGCTGCCTGACCGCCGGAAACCATATCCATGGCAGGACATAAAGCGACTGACCAAGTATGCTGCGCAAAAACCAATCGGGATGAAGTTGAAAGCCTTGTTTAGCGCCGGCGCGTGAGCCCTGGAAAACAAACGACACCCAGTTGTTATTATAGTTCCACCACAAAATGGGCGAGGCAATAATCAGGGTGATCAGGATAGCTACATAGGGGCCCGGATGGCGAAGCCAGTGCCGCTGGCTTTTATTGGTAGCGATATACATAAACACGCCTGCAAACAAAAACAATACATGGTACTTGCTCAGGGTAGCAAAACCCATTGTGATACCAATAGCCAGCCAAAGCAGCCAGGCGCGGCGGCTGTTGCGCATTGCCTCCGAGTTTTCGGCCGAAAAACCTACCATCAGTTCGACAATAAAATAGGTAGCCACCAGCCAAAAAAACATTAAGGGTGCATCGGGTTGGTACCAGCAGGCAACGGCGTAGCTAAACAAGGCGCTTAAATTCATCACTACGGCGGCCCAAAACCCAGCTTTTGCATTGAAAATCTTTTTGCCGACCAGGAACATCATCCAGGTTGTGCCGGCAAAGAGCAAAACCGAGGGGAACCTGATCCCAAAGTTGGTTAGTCCAAAAATCTTTATACTTATTGCGCCGAGCCAGAAAAAGAGCGGCGGCTGGTCGAAATAGCTGAGGCTGAGGTGCAGCGATCCCCTGAAATAATAGGATTCGCCGTTGCCCAAACCGGTGTATGCGGCAATAAAACAACGGACGATAAAAGTGAGAACGATTAGTATAAGTGTATATGAAGCCGCGTTCTTGTCGGTAAGTTTTTTCATCAGGATAGAGACCTTGTTTGCAAGGGCCAAATCTCTTAAAATTTTGCGGATAATTCGGGGTTTTATTAGATTGAAAGATCAGGTCAATTTAACACGGGGCGGCTTCCAGAATATAACGAGATAGGGTGCATTACATCAAATTTTGAAGCGACAGGCCTTGTGTCGCTTGGTGATCTTAGTGGTGAAAAATTAACCACTAAGATCGCTAAGGGCACAAAGTTTAAAATCATTTGGTTATTTCGAGATTAAGTGGATGGCGCCAGGTTTTTAGTCGTGTTCATTACACCGGCATCGCGCAAATGAGAATTCAAAGTGGAAATTAATTTGTAAGGGCGATTAAAAGCTTCCTGGCGTACTTTAAACCGTTCAGCAAGTTTCCGGATAATCTCCTTTGAAAATCCTTTTCTATAATGCAATATTTCAGATACAGTGCTTTTGTTTACATTTAAAATGGTTACGATATCTTTTGCCTTTAACTTATGTTCATCCATCAAATATTTCAGAATTTCAACCGGATCGGCGGTGCTGAATGTGTTATGTTCTTCGTCCCATTTTTCGATCAGCATGGTTAACAGTTCGACCTCATCCATAGGGGCTTCATCGTCATTATTGCTCACCAAGTCTTCCAGTATATTGCAGTAATCCCAATACTGTTCCTCCGTTTTAATTACCTTATATTTTAATGTTTCCATCACCTGTTGAGAAATAGTTTGGTAAATTCAGAGGTAGTGCCTATCCAACCCACTGTTAAGTGAATTCTAGTTTTCGTAAAATCATATTTCGCAATTAACTGCCACACGCTTCCCGTTATTTGGAATGCGATCAACGCACTACCATTACCTAAGAAACTTGCAGAACCGAATGTTGTCAAAATATCATCCGGTGTGTCCCAGTCAGCTGCTTGTATTAAATCCAACCACGTTTTGAAATAAATCACGCTATCAGGATGATCCGAAATATGATTTTCCACTGCTTTTTGTCGGATAATGTGAATGCGCATTATTTTCAACCAAATGTATATAAAGTTCGCAAAAAAGAACTGTTGAGGTTTGTTTTGTCACCCCGAAATCCACTTACCAACCAGCGGTATTTTATTTATCAGCCAAACCACCAATAAAGAAAGCGTAAAAGCAATAAAAGCCGTCAACGGGATACTGATGATGGGCGTGCAAAGCTTATAGTTTATCCCAAACGGATCCTCCAAAAAGTACAAAACCAGGGCATGCGCCAGGTAAATGCCGTAATTGTATGTACCCGCGAAATCCCGAATGCGTATAATCGTCGGAGATACTTTCGGATTTGTGTTTTTGACGATGAGGAAAATGCTTGCCGATAGTAGCACAACCGCGGGATTTACAGGTTCGTAAAACATGGTGCCGGGGTATTTTGGATAAGCGATCAGTAACCGGCTGCTGATCGCAATTATGACAATACCTGTCAAAAACAAAAGGATCATCCATCCGCGCAGGTACTTTATTTTGAACTCTTTATGGGCCAGGTAATGACCCAGCACCAGATAGCCTGCAAATCCTGCAAAATAGTGCATATCCACGGAAGGGTTATAACGGGACAAATAGGGCTGCGTGATCATCATCACCGCAAACCAAACGATCAAAAAATAGAGTATCTCCTTTTCGCTGGCATTCCTTACAAACTTTCCGATAACCGGGATAAAAAAGTACAGCCCGATGAGCATATACACGTACCACAAATGATAAGCGCTGCCGTACTTTAACAAATGCAAAACCTGCCTGATGTTTGCCCATGCATCGCTGCCGAAGCTAATATCCTCATTGTACCAGGAATACCACACATAAACCAAACTCCAGAACAGGAATGGAATGACCACGCGCGTCAGCCGTTTTTTAAGGAAATCGCCTATCTCATACTCCCGGTTAAGCAATAAGGCCCCTGTGATCATCACGAAAACCGGTACGGCGAAACGAACGAGCGCATTTAAAAAATCGGCCTGCCACCAGTCGCTTATGGGTACTTTGCCATAACCCATCAAAAGCGGCGATGTGCAATGCAAAATGATAACCGCGTAAAGCGCGATCAGCCTTAAATTGCTTATCCAATCGATATTTGCGGGTTTGGCGACTGGTGCTACGTTCATCTTTGCGGGTTCAGGTACGGTTTTTTAAGCTCCCGGTAATAAATCTCCAGTTCATTGAGCCTTCTTTTTTGACCGGGGCGTGGATTTATAAAAATCCTCACTTTTCGCACCATGTCGTAGGCCTCTTTATAGGTCATGCTGAGTTTTATAAGGTAAGCCATGGCCATCGTCGGCCCCCGGCCGAGCCCCTGGCGGCAATGGACGTAAACGATGCCATTGTTCCTGATCTCTTCGTCAATAAAATCCGCTCCCTGTATCAGCACTTCCAAAGGCGGCGGCGTATTATCAACCGTTGGCAGGTGCAGGTATTTCATGCCTTCGTGCACGGCCTCGTTATAGGTATTGTGCATGCGCATGTTTACAATAGCCGTTACACCCAAAGCCTTTAATTTTTTTAACCCCAGCAGGTTGTACTGGCTGCCAATAAAAAGGTGGGCTGTCACCTGGCAGCGGCTTAAACGCGGCATGCCGGCAATTAAGCGATAGATATTATCATAAATATAGTCGCAAACCAACCATGCGCCGATAAGGAACTTTCGTATTTTTTGCCAGACTTTTAACATGTTAGTTGTTTTTGCGATAGGGTAAAGTTCATCATTTTCCTTTGTTTGCCTGCCCCACATAGTCCATTGCTTCGCTAAACGTCGCCACCCAAATATCCTTATCATGCGCCAGGTATTCCAGCAGTTCCTTATGGGCCTGCGTGGGGGTAGTGATCCAATCGCCGCCGATGCCGTGAAACATAAATATGCCCATTCCGCCGCTTTGTTCAACTTTTTTTACGAACGCAATAAGCTGTTCACCAGTCGCACCGGCTTCAAGGCCATAGGATGGCACCAGCAGCGGGTCGAGCGTTTTAAAGTCGGTGATAACCGCATTGTCCTTGTCGCCGCCGATACGTGCATAGCTTATCGCGCGGGACTTCCGCAGCGAATCGACATAATACTTACCTCCTACTGAAGTTTCGGTACAGGGATAAGCGTAGCTGTGCGTAGTTTTTCCGTCCAGCGCAAACAGGAAATAGTTGGTTGTGCCGATCTCGCGGAGGATTGTAGCAGTCGTATAGCTTTGCGAACCGACAGGATTATCCTTGTCGGCACATGGGTGGTACATGGTGTGGTTAGCCAGCTCATGCCCTTCTTTGGCGACCGCACGCCACCTGGGTATGGTGTTATAATCGAGCGCATCGCCGATCAGGAAAAATGTGCCCCTGATGTGCAGCGAGTCCAGCAGCGGGACAGCATTTTGCAGCTGCGATTTGCAGCCATCATCATAAGTAAGCACGATAACGGCCTTTTTGTGCTGCGGCCAACTCATTTGGGGCTGGGCATAAGCAGCAAAGCCAGCCAGCAAAAACAGGATAGTTAGTTTAAACATATCTGGTCTAAAAAGAAAATTGTGTGCCGGTGAAATTACGTACTTATAGCTATTAATACCAAGCCGGCGCTTACAAAATCACACCAAAACACAATCATTTTTTTTATTGGGTACGAGCGGGTTGACGAAGCATTTTAGGACTCAATTTTTTTTGATCCGTCTTGCGTTGTTTCTTCAGCGCCTTCATAGCTGTAATTGTAGGAAGGATATGGAACGATAAATGTTTCCTTTACCCGTGTTGAAACGATGAAATAAGGTATCCATATTGCTGCGGTGACACAAGACCGAATAATAGCGGTTGAATACGCTTCGGGCACTTTAAAATGACTAACGTTACTGATAAAAATCATGTTGGCAACATTGAACACCACGCCGAATGCAAAATAACCGATGATATACCTCGGTAGTACATCGCGTTTTTTCAAGAAAAGCACCAGGCAAAAAATAGACAGACAAAAGAAAATCACATGCCCGACCATTTCGAATGCGAAATGTGTCCGTAACCCAGTCTTATAACTATAGGTACCAAAATTGTTCCAGACATTCAGGTTGAAATAATTGCCGTTAGATAAGTTTACGAGGGCCCATACGGGAGTTATAAAAAGACCTATAGCTACTAAAACCAGCCACCCTCCTATTGGCGTAAATGTACCGCCGTAAGCAAATAAAATGCCCGGTGTTTCGGTACGATAGATCATAAAACCGGCGCCGCCCATTATTAACACAAGTAAAAGCGCCAGGTTAAACATCCACTGGTTAAAATTTGCCGCGCGATCATCTTCCCCGCCGCCGGGTACGCTGACATCGTACCCCAGGTCATTATCCGTAAGTTGTTTAATGTCCTGCTTAAATTCTCCGAGTTTTTCCACCGGGACAAATCCCTTCAGATATGAAAATTTATACTTGAGCGACAAGGTATCGCCGGACGTGCTGTAATCCGAAGAAAATTTATAAGCATCACGATTGATTTGTCGATGAACGGAGTCAATATCCCATCCGCCGGGAAGGATCATCTTTTCGGTATGTTCCGTATTAAAGGGATAGGTAATGGAAACAGGCGTTTTAGTTTGATTGGTTATGGTCGGCAATTGCTGCCTGATGACGTCAGCATAAAAATCTGCTTCATATTTGCCGGATACCGAGTCCTTTTTGAAGTAATCGGTTATTTTATAATGCTCGGTTGTGGTCAGCACATCCTTAGCCTGGTCGTCGGTCACGCTTATCGAATCAACAGACTCTATTTTTGAATATATTTTGGCGTAATAATTAAGATAGTTCTTCTCAACTTCGGCCATCCCGGTGGAATTGAGCCAGTCGCGTATTTTATCAGCTTCGTGCAGCGTGTAGGTAGTTGTAATATCAAACACAACCGGCGATCTTACGTTCTTGACCCGGTATATTTCTTCGCTAACTGTTTTGCCCGGGTCCTGCAGCGGGATAATGGTTAAGTTTTGCGAACCTGGCTTTAAAACCAGTCCTGCGCCGTAATCCGGAAAATATATCCTGGTCCCTTCTCCACCCTGGTCGTTTATCGTTGCGTCCACCCAAACCTGTTTGCCGTTAACATTAGCGGTTACCACCGCGTGGTTAAAAGCATCGCTTCCGGGAATATAAGCTGTGATGTGGTCATCAATATCGGCATTAACCAAAACCATGTGCGCGTCAATGCCACCGGCCTGCAGCATGGATACCAGCAGCAGCGATTTATCCTTGCAATCGCCATATCGCTGATTGAACACTTTTTGAGGATTGTTGGCGCGGTGGGAATACTGGCCGATCTCGATCCCCATATACCGCACCTCATTCTGCACCATTTTTACGGCGCTGCGAAAGTATTTTTCTTTGTCCTCACCGGCTGCTTTTTTTATATCTTTTATCTCGGTCGCAAGTGCGCCTGTAATATTTGTTGGGGGTTCATTAATACTTAAGGCCCAATCGGCCACTTCGCCCCACGAATTGTATTGACTCACCTGCACACCTGCCCGCGCATCAAACCAGGCAGGCGCATTATCATCGTCAAGGGCCGGTTTTACCTGGAAATCTTCCCATTCATAACGTTTAAGGCCATTTGCTTCAGCTATTTTAGGCTCCGAAAGTTTGTTGAACGCCCTGATATGCAAATTACGCTGTGATGAGAAGGTTAGCGAGGTATATTGATGTGCTACGTTTTGGCCAAACTGGAAATAAAGAAAGTCGCAAAACTTGTCCTGGAAAATAGGATTGCGACCGGTGATGGTATATGCATACTCTATCCGGTCTCCTTTACGAATATCATCCAGGATGCAAAGCGCGGAATAGCTGCCCTGGTAGATAAAATCGGATAACTCTTTTTCGTCCGCCAAAACTTTGAAGGAAGATGTGTTGAGCCGGTTTTGCGGCTTATGGTCGCGCCAGACGATAATTTCATGAAACTCCAGTTTCTCGAAAGCCGGGTCGAAACTGACCGATATTTCCGACCCGTTTTGGATACCGTTGTTCGATACGATCTGCCTAACCAGGTGATGATAATCCGCCTGTTTTTCTACCTGCACCTGGTGCTCCACCAGCTCAAAAAAATAGCCGCCCTCAACAGTGCGAAGCGAGGGCATCTTATCATAAGGCTTACAACTGCTTAACCAGCCGGGTTTTGGCGAAATGTGAACGGTTGGAACACCCGCTTTCACAAAGCTCCAATTCAGCAAAACAGCCAAAAGGCAAACATTAACTTTGACAAACCACAAGCACTTCTTCATACCGGCTATGAAAATAAATAAAGCAACCTAATAATCTTTATTTATTTAAAAATTTTCAGCTGCCTGTATGTTTTTTGTCCGCAAGGTTAAGGGAAGGGTTGTAAAGAGCTTCGGAAATCCTATCGATATTTTATTTGTAATGGCCGAAAGATTAAAAATGGTTACCTGCCGGCAGCCGAATTTTTAACAATTAGTACAAACACCATTTTCACTAAAATGGATTATTTATGTAAAATCTGCTCCGATTAGTTGAGTTAGCGATATTTCTTTTATAACTTTACGGTACATCTTACTTAAGTCGCTGAACCTTCGGTAATTTACTAAAAATGATGCGATCATTTTGGACAAAAATTATTGGTGAACCGCCTGGTTTCTCCCTGGAGGCAAGGACATTTAATGCCATCTGTTTTATTTCAGCCATCGGCTTGTTTGCCGGCACTATTAATAATATCCTTATCGGCGCAACGCTAATAGCCAGTGTAATGGTACCGGTATTTGTCAGCGTGGTATTGAGTTATTATTTCGCCCGTTTTAAAAAGAAGCTGAGCGGTCCTTTCATCCTGTACATGATTGCGACCAACCTGCTGATCATTGTAAATTTCAGGTACAATGCCGGTATAAACGGGCCCGCTCTTTTAATTTTTGTACTCTCTTTTTTTCTCACCATTTCCATTGTTCCTCAAAAGCAATTGGCGTTTTGGATAGTTTTTAATATTGCTGCTGTATTTACATCGCTAACCATTCAATACCGGTGCCCCGGCCTGGTCATTAACACCTATGCCAATACCAGCGGCCGTTATTTGGATTTTGGCTTTGTGTATCTTTTGGTAGTGGTCATTATTTTTATGGTAACTACCCGTATCCGTAAAAGTTATCACGCGGAAAAAGAATTGGTTGAACAAAAAGCAACAGAACTTGAAATAGCAAACGACACAAAAAACAAGTTATTTTCAATACTTGCCCATGACCTCCGGTCGCCGCTGGCGTCCATACAAAATTACCTGGAAATACTCTCGGAGTTTAAGCTGGATGATGAGGAAAGATCAACCATAAAAAAAGAGCTCCTTAACGCCACTGAACATACGCAGCAAATGCTGTCAAATTTGCTCTCATGGAGTAAGTCGCAAATGAAGGGCGTAACGGTAAACCTGGCAAACATCAACCAAAAAGAGGTTTTACAAAGTACATTTAGCATCCATCAGACTATTGCGGCCGAAAAAGGCATCCGACTCGTCAACCAGTTAAAGGACGGCATTTTTATAAAAGCTGACGCCGATATGCTTCAACTGGTAGTAAGAAACCTGATCAATAATGCGATAAAGTTTACGGCCCCCGGCGGCGAGATCGTCGTATCAAATGACCTGGTCGGCGACAAATGCAGGATAATTGTAAAGGATAATGGCTCGGGTATCCCTGTCGAAAAACAAAGCAATATATTTTCGCTGAAGGTTAGTTCGACTTTTGGCACTAAAAACGAAAAAGGCGTTGGTTTGGGTTTGGTTTTGTGTAAAGAATTTACCGAATTACAAAACGGCGAAATTATGTTTGAAAGCATCCAGGGCGTTGGTACTGTTTTTTATATCAGCTTCGATCTTTTTCACGTGGCTGATGATTTTACTATACCCGAAACCGGGAAATTGGCTGGCCTTAAACCATCAGCCCATTAAATTTCGCAGCTATGTGACCTGCTGTCGCGGCATCGATTTTTTTCATGCCTTTACCTTCCTCACAGGATTATTAACAAAAGGGTAAATGCAAATTTTTTAACAACCGGAGTATTAAAACAAAATGATACCCAAACGGTTGGGTTACCGGTACATCTTTTATAACTTTAATTACTCATCCACGTTTAAATCGTTTGTACCCCAGCAAATCCAAAAAATGATGCAATCATTTTGGACAAAAATCATTGGCGAGCCCCGCGACTTCTCCTTAGAGGCGAGGATATTCAATGCAATTTGTATTACATCGGCTGTAAGTTTATTTTTTACCGTTTTTTTAAACGTGCTGCTCGGCATCCAGCAATTGGTTATTTTAATGGCGGCCGTATTCGTTATTTCGGTTCTTTGCTATTATTATGCCCGGTTCAAATCGAAGCTGCATAGTTGCATTATCGTTTATATGATTGCAATTAATATTCTGCTGATTGTAAATTTCAAATACAACTCAGGCATTAATGGCCCGTCATTGCTGATTTTTATACTCTCTTTTTTCCTCACTATTTCCATCGTTTCCCAAAAACAATATTGGTTTTGGATAACACTAAATCTTGTAGTGGTAATTGCGCTATTGGGAATTGAGTACAAATACCCGGAAATTATACCAAATACTTATGCGGATACCGGAAGTCGTTTTATAGATCATGGCGACACTTACGTGTTTATGGCATTGTTTATTTTCCTGGTTGCTACTACCATAAGGAAGAGTTATCATACCGAGCAGAAATTGGTTGAACAGAAGGCTGCGGAACTTGAAATAGCCAACGATACCAAAAACAAATTATTTTCAATACTTGCCCATGACCTCCGGTCGCCCCTCGCCTCAATACAAAATTACCTTGAAATACTTTCGGAATTTAAGCTGGAGGAGGATGAACGATCGTCCATAAAAAAACATCTGCTAAACGCGACTCAACACACGCAGCAAATGCTTTCAAACTTGCTTTCGTGGAGCAAATCACAAATGAAAGGCGTAACGGTGAACATGACCAAAGTAGATTTGAACGAAGTTTTGAAAGGCACCTTTAGCATCCATCAAACTATTGCCGCAGAAAAAGGCATCCGGCTCATCGATCAATTAAAAAGCCCTGTTTTTATAAATGCGGATGTCGATATGCTCCAATTGATTGTGAGAAATTTGATAAATAATGCCATCAAATTTACAGTCCCCGGCGGCGAGATCACCGTATCAAATGATTTGGTCGGGGATAGTTGCCGGATAATTATAAAGGATAATGGAGCCGGCATTCCGGTTGAAAAACAAGAAAGCCTGTTCTCGCTCAAAGTCAGTCCGACATATGGAACCAAAAACGAAAAAGGGGTTGGTTTGGGCCTTGTTTTGTGTAAAGAATTCACTGAATTGCAAAACGGGAAAATAATGTTCGAAAGTATGCAGGGAGTTGGCACTACTTTTTATATCAGTTTCGGTCTTTGGCATGGCGTTGATGATGTAACGGGTGCCGAAAAGGAAAGACTGACCGGCGTTAAACCCCCAGTGCTCTAAATTTCCGTCCCGATAAATTTGCGGTACCTGGCGACGGCGGCCTCAACCCCCTTTCCCTGTACTTTATTGACCTTACCAAAAAAATTTAATGATATATCCATTTTTTTACCTGTTATCTTTCGCTTCCAGGTACCAACCACCTGGTCATTCACCACGATCGAAGGATCGAAAATCACGTGCCTGGCTTGTGTTAAATATTTAGGGTTTACGGTTGCGGTCCGGTCGCTATAGGCGACGGCGAACTCATCAAAAGCAGGTAACAAGTACGCTCCCGGCGATTTGCCCGGTTTATTTATTTGTTCAATAGGCATCCAAAATTCATTTCCCTCCGCAATTAAACTCGTCAGGCCGGTCTTGACGGCGTCCAACCCGGTCTTCGCATCAGCCATGGTGATGCCGCCCCACCAGGCGAAATCGCGCAAAGTAGCAGGGCCGCGGCTTTTAAAATACCGCGCGGCTAAAGCGGCAAGTGCTTCTTCCTTAACAAATGGAGCGCCGGCAGGCACACGGTCGTCAAAAAGCGCATAAGTGAATTGCCTGCCCCCGCTGCAGATCACTTTGTCCAGTTCGGCGCGCATCAACAAATGGATAAAACGCAAGTCGTCGGTTTTAACCCCCGCATTGTTAATGACTTGCATTACTTGCAGGCGGTTAAGTTGTTTACTGCCGTCCAATGCTTTTGCAAGTGCATCGTTAGTTTTTTTAAAAACCGGGCCGTCCAATTCCAGTTGCCTGTAACGTGATGCGCTGAAGGCATTAATGCGCTGCGCCGTCAAATCTATCATCCAGCGGGCATCAACAGGTGCAATAAAATGCCATGTAGGACGCAGCACGTGGGTACGAATAATGTATCCATCGGCCATTGCCTTATCGATCATCGCATCACCGCTTTTTTGCATGCGCAAACCCAACGCCCATTTAGCTCCTGCATAATCCTGCGCCTGCACAGCGCCCATGTGTGCTACAACGTCTTCAGGTTTCTTGAAGATTTGATGGCTGATGTATTGGTTGTTCAACCGCTGTCGTGCTATTTCAAGGTTTGTCATTTACCGGTATTTGGCCCCTAATTGGGTTGGTTATGTTTTGATTACGCAAAATACAACCCGGTGGTGACAACCTGTTGTCAGCAGGAAGATTTTATTTCAGAATTTATACATTTGAAGGCAAACTGAAATTATCATGGCACAAAAAGTTATTACAGTAAACATTAATGTTTATGAGCAAACGGTCTCCAACCGGCATTCAGCTTACGAGGTAAGCTTCGTAAACCGCTTCCTGGATGAAGGCTGGACCATAAAACAAGTCATCCATAGCCCAACAGCTGCAGCCAACTGGACGAATATTACTTTCATTTTGGAAAAGGCGGACTAGGATTTTTAGGATTTGATGGATTTTAGGATTTAAATTCGGGTATAATTCCTAACTTCATTTCCACATTTCTTTTCGCCAACCTTTATAAACTTTACGATCATGAAAACTTATTTACTATTGTTTTTTGCGGTGATTTTTTCGGGTTATTCATTTGCGCAGGATATTCCTGCCCGCTGGGACGAACTGGTGGCCAGTGATTTTCCGAAGGCATTGGAAAAATCGCACCGCACCTGCATTTTGCCTATCGGGATCCTTGAAAAACATGGGCCGCACTCCCCTATCGGCACCGACCTGATCCACGTGCGCGAATGGGCCGCACATGCGGTAAAGGAAGAATATGCGGTGATCTTTCCGGATTACTTTTATGGGCAGATCAATGAGGCGCGGCACCAGCCGGGCACCTTTGCGCTGCCAAGCCATCTGATCTATGAACTATTGGAGGCCACCTGTGACGAGATTGCCCGCAACGGTTTTGATAAGATCGTTATTTTGAACGGGCATGGCGGCAACCCGGAACTGTTGCACTTTTTTATGCAGTCGCTATTAAATAAGCGCCACAATTACGCCGTTTACCTGTATGAACCGGATAACGACCCTGCCTATGCGGCCGAATACCGGAAAATGCATAAATCGGACATGAGAGGCGACGAGCACGCGGGTGAGTCGGAAACTTCGATATTAATGTATTATCGCCCCGACCTGATGCGGATGGACCGCGCTGCCGATCAAAGCGGCGCCAACCAGGCGCGCGACCCGCTGCCAAACTTGTACACGCCTATCTGGTGGTACGCCAACTTCCCGAACCATTACGCGGGCGAAGGCGCAAAAGCTACTACCGAATTTGGCAAGTTTATAGCCGATCACGAGATCGCCACGTTTGTAAAAGCACTGAGAGTGGTTAAAAACGACACCAAAACCCTGGAGCTGCAGAATGAGTTTTATAATAGGGTGGATACGGTGGGGAAACATTGACATTTAATTGTATAGGTTGTAACGGTTGTAGAAGTTGCAAGGGTTAAAAATTTTTACCATTACAACCCTTACAACTTCTACAACCTTTTCAACTTAAACTTTAACTTAACTCCCCCATCCTCTTCCGCGGCAATTTCGCCTTTACCAGGTTATAGGATTGTTTGATATAAAATTCCCATTGGTCCGTGCTGAAAATATTGACATTTTCGACAAGTATCCATCTATGACGGGCAACATAAGGCGCGGGAATAATGCCCGGCCAGACGCTCAATTCTTCAAATTCTTCATCGGTCACTTTAACACAAACCTTGATAGGGATTTCCAGTGAAATCACACAAAACATTTTTCGGCTGATGTTAAAACACAGGTCGTTACCCCATTTGATGTCCTCGGTCACAGATGGCAGTCGGTTACAAATCGCTCGGATGGTTTCAATATTTATTTCGGGCATTTTTTAGGGGATTATGGAAATCTAAAATAAATACTTTAAAGTTAAGTACACCTTAAAGTATTGTCAACAAATTAAACGCGCCTTTGTTTAAAACGCGATATTTACCGTCAAACAGGGCAAAATTGACAGACCAGGCTATATTCGACATCATCTCGGCATTTAAGGTTGAGGGTAAACCAACGGCCGCCAGGCCATTTGGATCAGGACATATTAATGATACTTACCGGGTTACTACCGACGCGGGGAAAAGTTATCTGCTGCAAAAGATAAATCATTTTGTATTTAAGGATGTGCAGGGATTGATGAATAATGTGGTAAATATTACCCATCATTTACGCGAAAAGCTAAAGGGCATCAAGGGTTCGTCGCCTGAAAAAGAAGTGCTTACATTAATTGAGACTAACGATAATACCTATTTTACGAGGGATTCTTTGGGAAATTACTGGCGGATATTCGTTTTTTTAGATAAAACCAGGAGTTATGACCAGGCCCTTACCGAAAAACAGGCTTTTGAAGCCGGCAAAGCATTCGGCCGTTTCCAGGCCTTGCTTGCTGATATGGACACTGGCATTATTGTTGAAACGATTCCATGCTTTCATAATATTGAATACAGATTGGTAAACCTTGACAAATCGATAACAGCTGACACCGCACACAGGTTGAGTAAAGTTCAGCCTGATGTTGAATTTATCAACCTGAGAAGGGATGAGATGGGCCGCATTTTGCGATCGGGCCGCGAGGGTAGCCTGCGTGAAAGGATCATCCATAACGACACAAAATTTAATAATGTTTTATTGGACGAACACGATCACGCACAATGTGTCATCGACCTGGATACCGTGATGCCCGGATATGTGGCTTATGATTTTGGCGATGCGATACGTACCATTATCAACAATGCGCCTGAGGATGAGCCGGAACTTGACCGCATAAAACTAAACATACCCCTGTTTACGGCGTACGTAAAGGGCTACCTGGCGCAGGCCAACGAATTTTTAACGGATGCTGAGGTAAATTCGCTGATCGACGGGGTTTTATTACTTCCTTATATGCAGGGCGTAAGGTTTTTGACTGACTACCTCAACGGCGATGTTTATTTCAAAATTCATTCGCCCTGGCATAATTTACAGCGTGCCAAAGCACAATTCCAACTGGTGAAAAAGCTGGAAGAGGCAAAGGAAACGCTGAACATGATTGTTTTAAAACACCGACGCTATGAAACCAATTAAGATTTTTACATATGTACTAATACCTGTGTTGCTGGCTTTGTTAGTTATGGGCCTTATGAGCGTGCACCCAAACATCGGCAGGAAGGGAGATCTCCGGGACACTGAAGTAACTATCCCGATTGGAGGTAATACCTGGCGAACAGGTGATGATACAACAGGCGGCGATGTAACGAATGAAGGCATTGTAAACTGGACGGACAAATGTATTAAGTTTGAAACTTATGTGCGTTTCGTCAATAAATGCAGGGTTAAGGTTTGGGTAAACGCGAAGGCATCCGACGGTGAGAGCAAGATCGCTATTTCCGCTTCAAACATCACCAAAAGGATCGTGGTATCGGGCGGCGAAGCAAAAGATTATTACGTTGGGGATTGGGAGATTGCCGACACCGGTTATATGGCCTTTCAAATCAAGGGCCTTAGTAAAAGCGGGACAAATTACGCCAACGTGAGCAGCATCAAGCTGGTTGACTCGGCGATCGCTGAAAAAACGGAATTCGTAAAAAACAATGATGGCGATTTTTTTTATTGGGGACGACGGGGGCCGTCGGTGCACCTGAGCTATGAAACGCCCGACAAGGTAAATGCCGAATGGTTTTATAATGAAGTGACAGTACCGCCGGACAACGATGTGGTTGGCTCATATTTTATGGCGGATGGCTTTGCCGAGGGGTATTTTGGGATGCAGGTAAATTCGCCAACGGAACGTCGTATTTTATTCTCGGTGTGGAGCCCTTATCAAACGGATAACCCCGGCCAGATCCCTGATGATCAAAAGATAACTGTTTTAAAAAAAGGCGGAAATGTGCACATCGGCGAATTCGGCAATGAAGGTTCAGGAGGGCAGAGTTACATGCTTTATAACTGGCAGGCTGGAAGCACTTACAAATTCCTTTTACATGCAAAACCGGCGGACAATAATCACACGGTCTATACTGCTTACTTTTTTGAGCCTGAGATCAATAAATGGAAACTGGTGGCCAGTTTCAGCCGCCCCAAAACCAGCACTTACCTTAAACATTTACATTCTTTCCTGGAAAACTTTGAACCCGAAGCGGGCACAACTACGCGCGAGGTATTTTTTGCGAATCAATGGATCGCTGACAACAAAGGCAGATGGGTTGAATTGAATAAAGCCAGGTTCACGGTTGATAATACCGGCGCAAAACGCTACCGGATGGATTTTGCAGGTGGCTCGGCCGAGGGTGAATTTTACCTGCGGAATTGCGGTTTCTTTAACAAGTATACGCTGCCAAACTCCATATTCGAACATCCCTTAACCGGAAGATTTCCGGATGTCAGGCTGGATAAACTGCCGTAGACGCAATGCATTGCGCCTTTACCCGCCGTCATTTTATCACCAGCAACCACCCTTACCTTTTTCCACCGGAATTACTTCATTGCCTGCAAACTTCCTTGCAGACTAAAAATTGTTTGATCGATGCGACCTATTTGGCGACGAAGATGGGGAGGAAAAGGTTAAGTGGGGCAGTTCCTATTTGTTTTTGCGGGACGGTGCTAAAGCCGCGCGCCATATAGACATTAATCGCTATGCGAAAAGATTTAGGTGACTGAACTTTTTAAGCCATCTTTTTTTCCGATAGCTTGGGTATGGGATTTCGATAACGCACCAAACGGTATCGTGAATATTAAAAATCATAGTCAAATTATTATCCCGCATTGAGTCGCGAACAACTATATAAGAGAAAACACCTGACTGAACGTTAGTCCATCGTTTCGGTTTAAAATTCTCTTGATAAGTCAACATGAAAATATCAGTAGGTCGAAGGTCATGAATATTATAAGGGAATATTCCAGTACATTTAAACTCATCTAATCGTGCCCAAATTCTATATTTTTTATAATACAACCCTGAAGCATTTTTTTCGATAACCTTATATATCCTTTTATATTCAGGTTGAATGTATACGCGGCCATCATCGCCCTCAATAAGCGAGTTTTGTATCCTGTTGTTTAATTTAGGGGATCGCTGACGTGCTCTATAAACGTTTCCATATTCTTTTTTGCCAGAAGGATCGGATTTAGAAAAATCTCAACCAAAACGTTTAAAAGATATTCTTCGTCGGGTGAAAAGGCCTCGTTGCACTTTTTACACGATGATACGGTTAGCAAATTATTAGGGTATGGTTTTTCCAAAAGGCTTTTCGAGGGAATATGGTCTTTTGTTGATGCTGATTTACAGCAAAAAATACATCGGCCATTCAAATTGATTTCCATTTCATTAAAGGTATAGATTTTTTGATGCATTGACCAGCCCTTGTTGTTCGTGACATTCCCGCTATAGGCAGCCCCTTAACCCAGCGCTATCAAGCAGCGCAAGGGCTGGCGAAAAGACTCAAACAGTTTACGCGCATTTGCATAAATCAATATAACATTTATCACCAGTGAGCAGGGGGAACAAGGAATGTTAATACCATGTAACAAACGCATTTAGATTTCGGTATAAAACAAAATTATATTATCATTGTCTGGTTATCCATATAGTCAGTTGGATTAACGCTCTTAAAAGCTATGCCCAAAAAATACGTTGAAGCTAACTATGATGACGGTCGTCATACCGTCAAAGTCGGAGTCACTTTAATTTCGTGGAGCGAAAACAATGTTTTTTTTCAATATTCACCTGAATTGGACATGACAGGTTATGGTAATTCCGAACAGGAAGCCGCCGACTCCTTTAATCACATATTAGAAGATTTTATAACCTATACCCTTCACAAAGGAACCATTTTCGATGAGCTCGAAAGATTGGGCTGGACAACCAACAAAAAGAAGAAAAGAATTGTTGCACCTGGCGAAGAACAACTTTTACAGGACAATGAAACTTATAAGGATCTGTTAGGAGTACCGGGTATGCAAAGATCAAAGCAAGATTTAGCACTCGCCCTGTAATTGATGAGCACCCGGCATCTAAGAAATATCACCATATCCCAGCTTGAATCATTTCTCGAATTAGCTCAATGTAAATACATGAGCAATGAAAAAGGCCATTGCAAATACACGAGGGCCGATTTAAACAGGCCGGTCGTATTTCAGAACCACATTGACCCGGTGCCGGAGTTTATTGTAAAAAACATTTTAAGACTTTTTCCGTATTCAAAAGATGATTTTTTTGAAATATTGGATGGAGTTAAAATAGTTGAGCGCGAAAATCAAAAAGTTTTCAATATTAGGCCTGCTAAGAATAAATGACCCCTCGCTGTCCGATTTCTGACTTCGGCCTACTGTGCCCCGTTGTCATTTTATCACCAGCAACCACCCTTTTCCTTTTTCCACAGGGATCTCATCAGTCCGTTTGAATTTCCTTGCAGGCTGAAAATTCTTTATTTCCGGTGCGGTTATAGTTGCCTTATTGGGATCGATACCTAATGCTTTCCAGTTGATGAGCAGCTTAACCTTTACATCCTCCTTAACCCAACTGGCGATGGCCACCAGCACCTTTTTATCTTTTTTGTAGATGGTAGCCAGCACCGCGGGGTTGTCGGATTTAACGGGATTGTTTTCTACCCAGTAACCGATCATTTTAGTTCCTTTCATGCCAAAATTGTCCCAGGCCTTCCATATCGGCCGCGGGTCGGCGTTATCGCTCCAGGGCATACGGTTGGTCATGCCGTAGATCATGCCGCGCCAGGGATTGCCGCCACCCTGCAGCATTTCGCCCATCAGGCCAAAAGGAATGCCTGAAACTTCGGTTAAAAAGAAGTCTGGCGAGTTGTTCTCGTAGTCAAAATACTCGCCAAACCACAGCCTGTTCAGGTAGGGGAAATTCTCCATGTACAGGTTAGCGCTGTTGTTAAAACCATCGGCTTTATCATATTGGTTTGCCGAATGAAGGTCGATAATGCCGGGATGTCCGTTTTGTGTCAGCACGCGTTTGACCCGTTTCATGGTGGTACGGTCGAAAGCCACATCATCCAGGTAAATGCCATCTATTCCCACATTCTGCACCAGCCAGTTCATACCCTCCACATAATAATTATGCCACCGGCTCATCCCGCTGTTGATGATGGCGGCATCTTTCACCTCGGGCACGTACCAGGCCGCAATGTAGTCATCGCCCAAATGTTCCTGCAACCAGGAGTAGCCCCCGCCTTTGCCCGGCGAATATATCTCGTGCCCCAGGCTGCGCATGGCAAAAGTTTCGTATGCACTGTTGGAAAGCTCGCGAACGGTATTGTAAATTTTTACTTTCAGGCCCTTCCTGTGCGCCTCGTCAATATAAGCCTTCATGGCATCGTGTGCGATAAAGGGATAATTGATATAGGGGTTGATCGGCGTGCCGTGGTGGATGTTGATAACTGTTGCGCCGGTTGCTTTTATGCTATCGATATTGGCATATTTATGGTAAAAGCGCGTGGCCCACTGGAAGTCGGTGTTGATGGCATGGAAGGGTGTGATCAGCAGGTTAAAATTATAATAAAGCACCTGGCCTTTCTTCAGCGTACGCGCACCGCTATAATTGCTCACCACTACGGTGTTACCCTGTTCGGTGATATTGATGCCGCCCTTATTATCATTGCCCCACGATGTGGGCAGCAGCAAAGGTTTTTGGAGGTAAAAGTTGGTATTAAGCGGCCTGACGTAATTCTCGTCTCGCAGCGAAAACTGCAGACCGGCATTTACATCGCCCATCCAGGCGCCGTCCTGGTTTTTGCGGGCCACATCCCATTTCCATTTGTAGCTTTGCGGCCTTTCTTCGCCTTTCAAATTCAAACCGATGATGTATTTGGCCGAAGCCTTATTAAACGGCAATTCCATCCGGATATCATTCAGCGAGATACTATCCAGCGCCGTTATTTTTACCGTGTATGAAACAAAGCCATCAAACTCAATGGAACCCTTTACGTCCATTTGCAGGTATTCTGAGGTATCCACCGCTTCCCATTGTACCGTGCCGGGCTGTTTTTGGGTAAACTTCATTCCCAAAGCAGTCCATGGTTCGGCGCCTTCGCTGTCTTCGGCAACAAACGATAGCGGCCTGGCAATAACCTCCTTCGGCTTAAGGGAAACGGAAGTCATTTCGGGTGTAAAATAAGTTTCAATTTTTTGCGGGAAACCATTTTTTCCCAGCACTACTTTTCGCCCTAACAAGGTGATTGAATTGCCTTTAACCACCAATGGTGTATAGGGCTTGATGACTGTATTCGTCTGGCCCAGGGTGGAGTTTAACCAGGTTAAGCGGGTTTGTTTCCAGGGCTCATTAACGCCGCCCTTTAAAGCTGTTTCATTGTCGACTTTTATGGCGACACCAATAACCGTGTTTTCGGCATTTTTTACAGATATCGTAACCGAACCTTCATATACGCCGGCAGCGGTCGTTGACGGGATATTTACCAGGCACCACATGGCCTGCACATCGCCTTTGGCAACGGTAACTATTTTTGAAATTTTGTCGCCCCTGTAATCAGTCCCCCCGGTATTCAGGCACGACATCGCCTTCGCGGATATTACCTGCCCGGTTTCGGTTTTCAAATTTGAAAAAGTAATTTTAACGTCGTTCAGGTTTTTTGTAACCGGGTATATCCCCAGCTGATAGGCATAGTTCTCCCCTTTTTTGGCTTCCCCGTTAAACACACTTTCAGCATCGCTGATGATCCAGCGCTGCGGCAGATCGTGTTTCATCCGGATGGAATGGAGCCGGTCTTCGGGGAAAACCAGGTATGATCGGCCCGGATTCCGGTGTATCAGGTCGGTAACCTCGGCAGCGGTGGCAATCACCTCCATTGGGTAAAAGCTATTCAGGGCATTTATTTCTTCGATGCACGCTACTTCGGCTTTGGAAATATTTGCTGCATCGCCAGTAAGTCTAAGCCAGTCGATGGCCGCTGTACCTGCGGATGGCAAGTATTTGGCGTTAGGATAATTTGATTTTCGGTCGATTTTGTACGGCAGGTAGTAAACAAAATATTTGGTATCCTGCGGTTTTGGCTCAAAATATAAAATGCAAGCCTCGCGGGTTATTCCCCCAAAGCCAATGTTCGTTATTCTTTCGTTGGTCGCCGAGTCGATGACAATAACGTTCCTTTGTTCGGGATGAAGATCGTTCCTTCTCCAGGTGATCAGCGCTTTTGCCACTTTTTGCGCGGGGTCCGCTACGGTCAGCACCACACGGTGGGTGCCCAGTGAATCAGGGTCCCAATCGTTGTTTTTTATGACATATTTTAATTCCTGGCCGAAGGAGGCGCCGCAGGCAGACAAAAACAGGGAGAGCAACAGTAAACGTTTAATCATCGGGGAATATTTACCGGTAAAGTTAGTCGGTTTTTTTAAAAATCGGCGGCCAATCCACGATTGTCCCCTCGTAGGGGCGCTCCTTGCGGGCGCCCTATTTTGTTCGGGTGACCAAAGGGCGGTGAACGGATTTTCCCTTCGTAGAGGCGCCCCTTCCGGGCGCCCGATTTGTATGGTCCCCCAAATGCACATTGCGCATCGGGCGCCTGGAGAGGGCACTCACAAGGGGCGCCCCCTACGAACGATATTATTTTAACATTACCCGCGTGGCGCCGTAGCCAAATTTCTCTTTTTGGGCATCCATAAAGGTTTGCGCCCTGGGGTGTTTGCTTAATACCTTTTGGATCTCGTGCCTTAGGGTGCCATTGCCGGCGCCGTGTATAAAAACCACCTCAGGCATTTGATTTACAATTGCTGCATCCAGCATTTTATGGAAATGATCCAGCTGTATCTTCAATATTTCGGAGCTGCCGATAAACTGGTAGTCGCTGCGAAGTTTTTCAATGTGGAGATCGATCTCTTTTGATGGTTTTTCTATCGTCGCTTTTCCTTCCGGGGTATTATAAAAGCTTTCCTTCAATTTTTGGGCGTCTATGACCACTTCATGATCATCAAGCCGAATGAGCCAGCCCTGTTGTTTCAACAGCGGAATTTGCTTTTTCGACCCGGAAAAATCCTTCGCCTTAAATTTTTCACCAATGTTTAACGGCGCCGGGGGCTCTGCATTTTGCCTGGTGTGGAAAATCACATGGAATATAAATTTCGGCCAAAGCTGCAGGTCCGCCAATTGGGCCGAATAAACTTTTTCTGCCGATTTTGGCTGGATGACCCCGGAAAATTCTCCTTTAAACTTATCCTGTTTTTCTGTCGTCAGCGATGCCAGCAATTGAAACGAAGTCTCGTTCACCAAATAAAAATGCACTACTGAATTTGCTTTCGGATCGCTTACCACCGCCGCGAACACGCCGCGGGAGATGAATTCGCCAGCAGGCACCGCTTCTTCAACGCCAGTTTCTTTTACACTACCGGGCGGCTGGTACCCATACACTGATGTTACCTTGCTGGCCAGTACGGGTATCTCAAAATCATCCTCGGTGGTTACACCGATCATCTGGTCATCAATGATGCGGGTAACAAAGCCCTCCAGCTTCTCATCCACAAAACGCACAAAATCGCCGAGCTTGTATTTCATATTGATTGGGATTACACCGATTTGGGGATGATTTCACCGATTTTATTTCTTGGGATTTCACCGATTTGTGGGTGATTTCACCGATTTTAAAAGGGTATTAATCTGTAATCTGCTTTTATTTAATTAGACTGAAAATCGTTTTACTTCGCAGCTTGGGTTTCCAAAATTTATCAGTAACCCTGTTTTAATTTTACTGGCTTTTAAGTAGGACAGCACCTGAACTTCAAAAAGTTTTGGGAGAATACCAGTTACTGATTTAAGTTCAACAATTACTGTATTTTCAACAAAAAAGTCGCTTCTGAAATTACCGACGAACTGCTCTTTAAAAAACACTTTAAATTCCTTTTCGGCAACAAAGCTAAGATTTTGAAGTTTTAGCTGATGCTGTAACGCATTCGAATAAACTTTCTCATTAAAGCCCGGCCCCAACAATCGATGTACTTCAAAGCAACATCCAATTATTTTCTCCGTAAGCGGATCATGTTCAAAATCAGCCATCTTATTTTTTTGGATTACACCGATTTTAGAGTGATTTCACCGATTTTCAATAGGTTCATTCCTGTCCTTTTCGTTTTTTGGACTACCGCGACCTGCATTAACTTTACCGGCTTTTGGAATCCCAAAACAAAAATCGGTGAAACCTCAAAAACAAATCGGTGAAATCAAAAATCAATCGGGGTAATCCCAAAAACTAAAAAACCACCCGCCCGAAGGCAGGTGGCTACAAATTAGTTATTTAATACCCCTATTAAAATAACTGTTGCAAAGTAAAAAAATATTTATTTCACTGCAAATAGTATTGTGTATTTTTTTGCAAATAAGTTGCAATTGGGATTTTCATAAATCAACCCGTTGAAAATAAGTGACTAAGCATTTAGCAGACGGCCGATTTGGTGGTCAGGCGGCTGAGTTTTGAATAATTTGTGCCTGCTTTGCAGGTAAAATCGCCTCAAAATCTACAAATCGTTTGATCGGAATCAGTAAAAAGCAGCTGACAGGTATAAGCTGCCGATAAAAATATCAGCGGTTATGCGGTCCATTCGAGGTGATCTGCGCCGCTGGAGATAAAAAAGTTGAGATTTTTCACCAAACACGGACGATTTGGGAGCATAACCAGAAACGCATGGTGGTAACAATCAAATCTTCAAATCCATAAAAATTGACGATGGCGTTTTTATAAATGCCGACGAAAGCAACAATACCGGACTGCAAAGTAGACAATATGCCGCTTCGCTATTTTGCGTGTCTTGCTAACCAACGTGTGAAAAGACATTTCCGGAGATGCGATGTATCGCGTCTCCACATAAAAAAACCCGGTTGTTCGCCGGGTTTTTTATTCAATAAGTAATTCAGTTATGCTTTCTGGATAGCTTCATTAACGTCGTTCGAGCCGTTTTTTATGTGGGCTTTGCCTTCGTTAATCTTGCTTTGCACCTGGTTTTTCAGTTCGCGGCCCTTAACGCCAGCATTTTCAACTATAGAGTCCTTCTGATCATTCAGTTCATTTACAGCGCCTTCGAATTTTGATTTAGCTTTGCCGTATATGCCGCTGCTATATTTTTTTATGTCGTTAGCCCTTGACACCATCGCGTCTTTTGCTGTGTCGACCAGGTCATTTATACTATCGGCAATGTTGCCGCGAAGTGTTTCGCCTTTTTCAGGTGCCAGCAATAATCCTAAAGCCGCACCCGCCGCTGCACCAATTAAAAGCGCCGCTATTATTCTGCTTGTATCTTTCATGGTTTTGTTTTTTTGTAGATGACTATACTTATGCAACAACAATGCCAGCCTTATACTGTTTCTGTTAAAAGAGTTTTTTATTCGTCTTTTGCAAAACTAATTTACTTCCGCTGAAAAATCAGTTGCAGCTTCTTTGCGCCACCGCTAAAGCTATGGCGGCGCACGGTCGGACTTTCGGTCCCGATAGCTATCGGGATTCCGGCCTTCAGACTTCCTTTCAAAAAAAAAGCGCCCGCTCTTTTGGAGGGGCGCTGGTAACGTTTAATGTCTAAAATTTATAATTAAATAACTTTTACATTTACTGCGTTAACGCCTTTTCTGCCGTTTTCAACTTCAAATTCTACTTTGTCGTTTTCGCGGATCTCATCGATCAGGCCTGTCGAGTGCACAAATACGTCCTGGCCACCGCCATTGGGGGTAATAAAACCAAAACCTTTTGTTGCGTTAAAAAATTTAACTGTTCCTTCTTGTTGCATTATTTTATTTATTAAGAGTGCAAAGGTATGGATAATATTTGGTATGTCAAGTGAAGGGTCCGAAAGGGGTGCAATTCAAATTGTCGCATAGCCACCAAACGTTCCCACGGAACGTAAAGAATATTTTTTTACTTTCTACCTACCAGACGCCCCGATGGGGCGAAACTTCTGCAATCCTCGTCCCATAGGGACGGTTGGTGGGTAGATAAATTAAATATTGGTTTTAGCGTTCCATCGGAACGCTTGGTTAGCGAAGCGACAATTTGAATTGCACCCTCCGAAAGTCAGTAATCCAAATAGCTATCGGTACCGAAAAGTCCGAAAGACAGAAAGAAGAAAAGTGCAAGGCTGAATAGATTGCACACCTCAAGGCCCGGAGCGCTGATTCTCGTACCCGCTGACAGGTACCCTCCGCACAGATTTTTTTGACCTACGTTTATCATAACTTAATCTATCTTTGCCCTCAAATTTTTACAATTGTATTTACATGGCAAAGGCATCTGAAATTAAAGTCGGCAACATATTGCGGTTTAACGGCGAACTGGTAGCTGTTACCGAAGTACTGCATCGGACACCGGGCAAAGGCGGGGCGTTTTACCTGGATAAATTCCGCAATATTAAAACCGGGCGAATTGTAGAGGCCCGTTTAGCCACCGATGAGCAAGTGGAGATTTGCCGCGTAGAAACGAGTGATTTTCAATACTTGTACCCCGAGGGCGATTACATGGTGATTATGGATAATACCACTTACGATCAGCATAATATACCTAAAGCGTTGTTTGGGCCGTCGGCGAAATTTTTGAAGGAGGGAATGAATGTGATCGTTTCCTTTGAGAGTGAAGAACCGATTATGGCGCAGGCGCCCAACTTTGTAGAGCTGGAAGTTACTTATGCCGAGCCGGCTGTTAAAGGCGATACCTCATCGGGCGCGCTGAAAGCGGCCACAACAGAGAATGGCGTAGAGATAAAAGTCCCCCTTTTTGTAAACCAGGGCGATAGGGTAAAAGTAGATACCCGCACCGGCGAGTATGTGGAACGCGTGAAATAGTAACCTTGGCGGCAATGCTGGAAGAAGACTTGCGAAATTTGACCCGGTATCGTTTTTTTCAAAGGCCTGGTTGATGGCGTCGCCGTTTAATTACCTCGTAAGTTTCAAGTCTCACCATAGTGTACAATTACTTTATCCTCCCGTATTTTTTCAGCAATTCGATCACTTTATCATGGGGCAGGGCGTAGGCGGTATTGTCGTTTACGCCTTTCATCGTTTCAGCAGCGACCATGGCATTGATGATCGCTTCTTCAACAGCCTGTACGGTACCCTCAAACAGCGGGTTGATCTGGTCGTTCGGAAATTGCTTTACGCTCACTACTTTCTGGCGGTTAAAAGCACTGGCATTAGCGGTGGAAAAAGCGATAAAAATGTCTCCTGAACCATTCTCGCCCCTTCCGCCTACCTTACCCACGCCCAGGGCAATGCGCTGGGCAATGCGTTTAAGCTGGTGTGGCAACAGCGGCGCATCGGTAGCCAATACCACGATGATGGAGCCGTCGCCCTCCTGGTAGTGGCTCTGGGCCAGTTTGTGTACCTCGTAATTCAGCGTATCCTTTAGGGCCTCGCCTACCGGTACACCGTCGATCGTCAGGTTTTTCTTACGGCCGAAATTGGATTGCACCAGCACACCAATAGTATAAGTTGAGTCTCCGATCTTGATCAGCCTGGAGGCTGTGCCGGTGCCGCCCTTAAAGCCCAGGCAGCACATGCCGGTTCCGCCGCCTACGTTACCCTCCTGTACCAGTCCTGTTTTGGCCGAGTTAAGGGCGTCAAAGGCATTGCTTTCCTTTACATGGAAGCCGTAGATGTCGTTTAAAACGCCATCCCAGGTCTCGGCAACTAAGGGGTAAGTGTACCAGCCGTCTTCCTTTATCCAGTTTTTTTTGCACAAACCATTTCAACATGGCATCCCGGCAAACGCCCACGCTGTTGGTATTGGTGATCAGGATGGGTGTCTCCAGGAAGCCGGATTCGGTCACCCAGGTGGTGCCCGTCATCTCGCCATTGCCATTCAGGGTATACCAATTGGCATACACAGGCGTGCTGGATTGCCCCCTCGGCAAAATCGCAGTAACACCTGTGCGCACCGGCCCCTTGCCGATGATATTTTTGCCATCGCCTTCGATAATAGTACTAAAACCTACCTGCACGCCTTTAACATCCGTTATTGCGTTATACTTGCCTGGAGTGCCGTCAAAAGGGATACCAATGTCCCTTGCCCTGGGTTTTTGCGCCTGTGCCATGGATTGCATAGTTAGTAGGATTGCTATGGTTAGGAGAGTTTTCATTTAGTGAGTTAGTGAATTAGTGAGTTAGTGAGTTAGTGATTGGAAGAAAACCTCGTTCTTTTACCTTTTACCTTTCGCCTTTCACCTTTCACCTAAAGAAGCGTCCGCAATGCGCAGCGCCTCACTTATAATTGCCAGCCCTTCATCAATTTCTGCTTTCGTAACACACAGCGGCGGTGCTATAAAGATAAAGCCCCAGCGTACAAAAGTGTACATACCCAGTTCTTTAATTTTCGCGGCTACTTTGTTCATCACCAGCATTTCGTCGGGTTTTGCGTTGAAGGGGGCCATCGGCTCTTTGGTTTCGCGATTTTTGACCAGTTCGAGGCAGCCCAGCAGGCCGGTGTTGCGCCAGTCGCCGATAGACCGGTGTTTTTGTTTTAGTAACTCAACCTGCTCGTTCATGTATCGGCCCATCGCGATAGTATTTTCGATCAGCTTGTCGTCTTCATAAACTTTCAAAGTCTCCAACGCAGCCGCGCAGCAAACCGGGTGGGCGGAGTAGGTGAGGCCCAGGGGCAGCATGGCGTCATCGTATTTAGCGGCTATTCTATCCGACACCATCAGGCAGCCAAAAGGTAGATAGCCTGCGGTGAGACCTTTGGCCATGGCTACCATATCAGGCACAATATCATGATTCTGGAAACCGAACCATTTGCCTGTACGGCCGAAACCGCTCATCACCTCGTCGATAATAAGCAAAATACCATGTTTATCGCAAATTTGCCGCACGGCTTTCAGGTATCCTTCGGGGTATTTAAAACAGCCGGATGAGCCGGATTCGCCTTCAAAAAGCATAGCGGCGATATTTGCCGGACCTTCATAAGCGATCATCCGCTCCAGGTTACTTACTGCATCAGCCAGCAAACTTTCCTGGCTGTGCGGCCAGCGATACGCATAGGGAATATCAATATGGATAAAATTTGGCGCCTGCTGGGAATCAGCCGGTAATTTGCGCGGATCACCCCCGGCCGACATCACGCCATAGGTAGAACCGTGATAGGCCTGGTACCGCGCAATGATCTTGTGCCTGCCGGTATAAAGCCGGGCAAGCTTGATGGCGTTCTCTATCGAAGTAGCGCCGCAAAGGGTAAAAAATGCTTTGTTCAAGTCGCCCGGAAATAATTCAGCCAGCTTTTTGCCCAGGTCGCCGCGGGCCTTGGTGACACAGCCGGGTGTTATATAGCTTACCTCCTGCATTTGCCGCACTACCGCTGCGGTTATCCGCTGGTTACCATGGCCGATGTTAACATTCATCAGCCCGGATGAAAAATCGATATAGCGTTTGCCGTCGTAATCATACAGGTAAACGCCTTCGGCCCTTTTTACGGCAATAGGGTCAATGCCCTTTTGTTTGCTCCAGGAAAATAGGGTATGGTCCAGGTTGTCCCGGATGATATCCTGTGCTGCTGAGATTTCGGTGTCTATCATGGTGCATTTTGTTGAAATAGCTTAAATATATTAGTTCAGCTCCGGCGGCGGCTGTTTTACTCCCTTTGCCGACATCTCCCCCTAATCCCGATAGCTATTGGGATTAGGGGGAGAAATTTTTTACTCCTCCCCTAAATTTAGGGGGAGGCTGGGAGGGGTAAAACCTAATGCCGGGAGTTTTCCATTCGGCCCAGGTATTACCCTTTACCCCCTCTGTCGACTGCGTCGACATCTCCCCCTAAATTTAGGGGGAGAAATGTGTTGTTTTTTACTCCTCCCTTAAATTAGGGGAGGCCGGGAGGGGTAAAAATAAAGTTTAACTCATCCAATTCACACCTGCTTCCGCGTTCCATTTGGTGGTGCTCTTTTTCAATTTCGTCCAAAACTCAATGGAACTTTTGCCGGTGATATCGCCCACGCCAAATTTACTTTCGTTCCAACCGCCAAATGAGAATGGCTCCCGCGGCACCGGTACGCCAATGTTTACACCGATCATACCGGCGCTGGCTTTCTCTATCACATACCTTGCGGCCCCGCCATTTTGGGTAAATACACTGGCAGCATTACCGTAAGGGTTTGCATTCTCTATCGCCAGGGCCTCATCCAGCGTTTTGGTGCGCATAATGGAGATCACCGGGCCGAAGATCTCTTCCTTTGCCACGGCCATATCCGGTGTTACGTAATCAATCACAGTGGGGCCAACGTAGGCGCCGTTTTCCTTGCCGGGGACTTTAACATTCCGGCCGTCGACCAGGATTTTTGCGCCTTGTTGTTCGGCTTCGGTAATGTAGCGTTCAATTCTTTCTTTGGAGGCCTGGTTGATCACCGATCCCAGGTTTTCGCCGGGTACCAGCTTTTTCGCTTCTGCACAAATTTTATCGATGATATGGTCAACCGCGCCAACACCAACCATCGCCGAGGCGGCCATGCACCTTTGCCCGGCGCAGCCGCTCATAGAGGCAGTGATGTTTTGTGCCGTCATATCAGGCGTTGCATCCGGCAGCACCAGCATATGGTTCTTTGCCCCGCCCAATGCCAGGCAGCGCTTTAAGTTCTGTGTGGCCCGTCGATAAACCGCTTGTGCAACTTTGGTCGACGGCCGGAATGTTAAAGTCCCCGGCAAGGAAAACGGCGCCTACGTTGGCCCCACTGTGATT